>Ga0316203_1000040_pt1 | contig 249236 bp, 237 predicted proteins | sample 6monrhotite_MG_FD_204940 | JGI IMG/M metagenome (GOLD analysis project Ga0316203, IMG submission 204940) | Microbial mat bacterial communities from mineral coupon in-situ incubated in ocean water Damariscotta River, Maine, United States -... | ecosystem: Environmental > Aquatic > Marine >... | reverse complement strand
CAGTAGAACATGGAAACAGGCGCTGAACCAATTCGCCGTCCTGTTTCATGACCGTTTTCCACCTTCACTATATTGAAGATGGAAATAAACCCAAATGGTCACTTACACGGAATATCGGATACTACCGATTTGAAGGTTACGGTGAATTCCGAACCTTCATTAACGCCGCTTTCCAGCGTAATATCCCCGCCCATCTGACGGGCGAGATGCTGAGAAATATGCAGCCCAAGCCCGGTGCCCTCCTCCTTACGAGAATATATATTGTCTGTCGCCTGATAAAATTTTTCAAATACCAAATCTTTCTTATCTCCGGCAATACCAATCCCCGTATCCCATACTGTCACGGCCACAGTATCAGGGTCTTTCTTGAAAACCCGAACACCAATTCGGCCATAATCGGGCGTAAATTTCACGGCATTACTGAGTAGATTCAAGAATATTTGAATGGAACGGCGTTCATCGGCATAAATGTAAATATCCTCTTTCAGCTTGGTGTTGCTAATATCTAAATTTTTCTGATTAGCCCGCAATACAATAAAATTAAGGGCTTTATCGATAATTTCTTTTAAGGAGATGTCTTCATTCTCCAGCTTGATTTTACCATTCTCCAGAACGGCCACATCCAGCACATCGTTAATCAGGTCGAGAAGATGCTGCCCAGCCGTCATAATATCAGAGCTATAGGAAACATATTGCGGATTAAGATCTCCAAAAACTTCTAATTTCATGGCTTCTGCAAAGCCAATGATCGCGTTGAGCGGCGTTCTGAGTTCATGGCTCATGGCGGCAAGAAATTCGCTTTTTGCCCCGAGGGCGGCTTCTGATACAGCGGAAGCAATATCTAGCTGGACATTCTTATTCGTCAGCTCCTCTAAGGTATTTTCCAAGTTTTTCTGGGCGGCAATAGTTTCCATTTGCGCCTTATAATTGAGTGTGACGTCCATCGCCGCACCACGATAGCCCATGAATTCCCCGGTGACTGTCTCAAAAATAGGCACGCCACTTAAATGATTGTAGACCAGCTCATCTTCAGAATTTTTGACCATGAAAAGTTGATCTCGAAAGGGTTTCATGGCATTGAGGAAATAGTCCCCATTCAAGATTTTTCCCCTAACATCAGTTTTCAAATCCCCAAAGTCTTCAAAACGCTTACCCTTCATAAGCAGGCCAGGCTGGCCCGTAATCGCCATCAATCGATCCGAAACATAGGTTATATTAAAATCCCGATCTACTTCCCAATACCAGTCGGACGTGGCACGCGCAAAATCACGAAATCGTTGCTGCATTAAGCTTTCGTTTTCTAGGGTCTGCACGTTCTGCGTACAATCAAAATAGGTTCCTCCCACCGCGATGACCATACCATCATCATCACAGACGGGGAAATGCCGCGACCTAAATTGACGAACCGCGCCTTGTATTGTTATCACTTCTTCAACCGAGACATTTTTTCTTGTTAACTGCACCTCGTTCAAAATAGCCATCAAACTTGACGGTAACGGGCTCTTACCTGAAAAGACGGCACTGCCTGTTTTCGCCCGATCACAATTGGTCACAAGTTTCCGATACCCACTATTTACATAGGCCAATTCACCCGTCGTCGTCGAAATATAAAGGGGAATATTTTCATCAAAACTCATATGTGAAATAAGTTTATGTATTTTGCCAATAATCGTGTCAGGTTCATTGTCATGGTTCTTACGGACAAAAGGCGTCACCTCCTGCATCGATTCCAGCGGAATAATCGTTTGTTGTTTCAACAGGAGCGTGGATCTTGCCGGGTCCCTTTCAGAACTTATTCTTTTTTGATCAGACCTGCCAAACATGTTAACCTGCATTCCTAATTTCTATAATGGCATCTTGATAACCAAAATCCCGTTGCCAATATCTGACCGCTATTTTTGCATTTTTCACTTTTATATTATCATATAATGTTAATATGGAATTGACCAGATTTGTCGTTCTGGCCTTCCCGCCGGAACGCGATTGTATGATCAAGAGAAATATTGAGGCAAAGCTGTCACGATCAATATCCAGCGACTTTGCCACCACGGCCAAACTCTCCCCTGTTCTCTCCCGTATGGCGCGCCATATAATGGAGACGTCTAAACCCGTCATTTCTGACAGGCCCGCCACAAATAAATTTATCTTTTCCTGACGTAAACAACGGCGCAAAAATAAAATATTCAATTCCCCTTTACGGGCAAGTTCCCGGGCGAGGTTAAGCGCCGTTCTCATGATACTATCAATCGACCCTTGATCTTGAAGTACCGTTTTCGTCGCTATTTCAATTGCATCGTCAATCACCGTACTATCCACATTAAAATTTAGGATTATATTTCGCCGAAGCGCCGCAGACACCCACCAATACATGCGGCAAGCCAATTCAGCAGGTAAATCCTGACGATTGAGGAGTGGTTCTTGAAAGCGATCGACATTTTTTGATTCGGCGACTAAGTATTTTATGGAAAGTTCTGACAATTCAGCATCATCATTTCGGATCAAGGCTTCAACCACATCTTCGCCGCCATTTTCAATCAAAGAGGCACTGACATCTTCACTCACATGGGCGCGGATAGCGATAGCCATTCGATGTTCTTCTGTCCGGTTACGGACGATCTCAATGAGCTGCTCATCCTTCAAAACACCGCTTTTTGTCAACATCGGCCCGGCAATATCTATGGATTCATTAGCAAGTTTCGCAGCAAGTTCAGGAGAAACATCATCAGAAGAGGCTAATCTTCTGCTTAATTCTTTTTTGACCTTTTTTTCCACCGTACTGACCAGTTTCAATAAAACATCATTCATCAAGGCACGCTCATGCTCATTCAAGCGGCCTTCGGGCGACAAGAATAAGTCTGAAATATTCTCTACGAGCTCACTTCGAGAAGACAATGACTTTTCTTGTGCCAGCATTAACAAGTCTTTGGATGCTATTTTAGTGTTTAGCACTCCCATATTTTTCCAATCGGCCTTATTTTTGGCATTTATCTACTTATATAAGAAACTTACCGTTACTATATTTATAGTCATGTTATAAACTTACTTTATTAACAAAAGTTAAAAATTGACGTTAATATATTGGATTTTGGGCATCCCTACCCCAGAAAAACCCCCTTTTGGCTTATTTTAGTTACCATATGAAAGCAAATAAGGGGCGTCCTTTAGGGCAATGAGCCTTGCTACGAAGAAAGCCAGAAGGATAAAGGAAGAAATAAAGGGATGTTTCACAGAAACCTGTTGGGGGTCAGGTTTAGCAAAACATCCCTAAGTGTGTTCGAGCAAGCTCGAACGCCTTAATCATATAAGGTTTCTTTCTGAAACAATCAAGCTTTCAAGGTCAAAAAAAATGAAAAAAAATATTTTACGCCTATAGATTGATAAAAATAAATTATCATATCCCCTAACCATATCCCCTATCTAAAAAAGAAGCCGCTCTAGCGAACTAGAGCGGCCCAAGTTTAGGGAGGAAACGCCCACGAAGGGCACGAGAATACTCCTACACCAAGAGCATCCTCACAACCATATTTAGGCAGAAAAAACATTAAAGCAAGGAAAAAATTATCTTTATTTTACAATGCCTTAGCATAAACATAAAAGCCTCACTGTGATATTTATGCAACATCGCAGCCTCTTATAAAAATGCATTATATTCAATAAGATAACCTAACATAGATTTTCAATAAGCATTTTTGCCACATCACGACCCTCAAAAGAAAAACAGACCAAACGCCCCACATCCCCCCTCTTCGCGCACCATTTGGCAGAATAAACCCCGTGACTCACCAACAGTCTCACCGCTAAGAAACCCTTTCCACGCAGGTGGCTTAACGTATGGACAGCAGGCCGAATTTAATAACGATCCAGATTATTCCCCAAATAACGGTGGTAATGGCGGTCGTGATGAGCATTTTCTTGCCTATATTCGCCTTGATGGGCGAACCCGGCTCAATACCTGCGTCAAAGGAGTCACCTGTTTCATGATGGCCCCTAATTCCCCAGGGCAAGACCATGAAAAATACGAGCCACCAACAGACCAAAAAAACAACGATAAGGTTTGCTACTGTCATTTTATATTTCTTCCAATTCGATGAGGGTTCCACAAAAATCTTTGGGATGTAAAAATAATATAGGCTTGCCATGAGCGCCTATTCGAGGCGCACCGTCCCCCAATATCCGCATGCCATCGGCCAGAAGCTTATCCCGCGCGGCGTGAATATCATCCACCTCATAACAGATGTGATGAATGCCACCAGATGTATTTTTGGCGAGAAAACCTGCGATTGGGGAATGATCCCCCAAAGGATAGAGCAATTCAATTTTCGTATTTGGCAACGTGACAAAAACAGTAACGACGCCGTGATCTGGTTGTTCCACGGCATCTGAAACTTTCCCCCCCATGGTATCACGATATAAGGCCACCGCAGCCTCTAAATCAGGCACGGCAATGGCAACATGGTTTAATTTACCAATCATCTCTGCATCTTTCCTCTCTTATATTACGGTAACTGTGACGGTGGTTAAAGGCCCTTTTTCTTTTCCCGTAAAGTTTTTGGCCGCTTTACGGGCCTCTATCCTGACGGCTTCCGAAAGTTTATTTTTATTTATACGCTGCTTTTTGGTCAGTCTACCGGCCGCCGTAAAAATGGCCTCCCTGATCACGGCCTCAAATGACCCCATACTGATCTCTGGATTACCAAGGTTGGTGATCTGCGGCGCGGCAAGGAATGCGCCATCCTCATCAATCACAAGGGCTATCACAAGCGCCCCGTTATAGAGCAGACGGCGGCGGGTTACAATGGCGTCATCTTCACTAGGGATCAGGAGCTGACCATCAAGGGCAAAGCGCCCCACATCCACATATTCGACAATTTCCGCTGGCCCCGGGGCCAATCTGATCAGCGTTCCGTTATGTGGCACGAGAGCCTTCGGAATGCCATGACTTCTGCCTAATTCTGCTTGTCTTTCCATATGGCGGATTTCGCCGTGGACGGGCACCAAAATTTCGGGCCGAATCCAGTCATACATTTGTTTCAATTCCTTCTGCCCCGGATGTCCCGATACATGCACAAAAGAATCTTTTTCGGTAATGACCTCTGCGCCCATCTCCACCAGATTATTATGCAGCCGCCCGATCATCATTTCATTACCCGGAATGATTTTGGACGAGAAGATAACCGTATCCCCGCGTGCAATCACCACATCCTTATTATTTCCCTGCGCAATGCGCATCATGGCCGCCCGTGCTTCGCCCTGGCATCCTGTGCAGATATACAGAATTTTGTTATTAGGCAGGTAACCTGCATCACTTTCATCGACTATTTTGGGAAAATCCTTGAGGTAGCCCGCCTCTTTCGCCGCCGCCACGTTTCTTTTTAATGACCGCCCAACCAGACAGACATCACGGCCATTATTTTTTGCGGCCTGAGCCAAGCTACCGACCCGCGCCACATTTGATGAAAAAGTTGCGCAAAAAATCTTGCCCTTCTTCGCCGAGAGCATTTGGCTAATATTATCCCGCACTTTACCTTCTGATCCCGACGCTTCCATATTAAAGACGTTGGTTGAATCACAAACAAGCGCGAGCACCCCCTCATCCCCCACTTGCGAAAATTTAGCGGCGTTCGTTTTTTCCCCGAGCATGGGATCCGGATCTAACTTCCAGTCTCCGGTATGAAATATTATCCCCGCGTCCGTGGTGATCCGCACCGCATTTGGCTCTGGTATGGAGTGGGTTAAAGAGAGGAAATCTACCGTGAAAGGCCCAACTGACACTTGGCCCTCCAGCGGCACCTCAATCAGCGGAACCTCATCAAGCAAGCCTGCCTCGGCCAGCTTAAGGCGAATGATAATCATCGTGAAAGGCGTCGCATAGACGGGACAGCGAAGGCGTGTCCACAGATGGGCCAAGGCCCCCACGTGATCCTCATGGGCATGGGTGATAATCAGGCCCACCAGATTACTTTTACGCTGTTCAATATAATTTATATTGGGCATGATCACATCAATACCCGGAAGATAATCATCGGCAAAGGAAATCCCGCAATCCACCATCAACCACTTCCCCTGCGTTTTATACAGGTTCAGATTCATGCCAATTTCGCCCGACCCCCCAAGTGGGAGGAAATGCAGGGTGTCTTTATTTTCAGCTTTAGCCATCTATTTTATATATTTCTATTGTAAATTTCAAAAAGGCCATAAGTGGTTAATTCTTGGTCTACGATCTCTATCTCATCAATTTCTTCATCAAATAAGGGCGCAAGTCCACCCGTGGCGAGCACTTTCATCTGCGCGTCTGGTTCGTCAACGGTAAATTCTTTTTTAATGCGCCGAACCAAACCTTCTACTAGCCCGACATAACCCCAGAAAATACCGGATTGAATGGCAGATACGGTACCTGTCCCGATTACGCTATCTGGTTTTTCCACAGCAACACGGGGCAGTTTTGCCGCCGCCATATGAAGCGCCTCAACCGACAAATTAACGCCAGGCGATATAATACCGCCGAGATAATTACCTTGCCTGTCAATGATATCAAAAGTCGTCGCCGTCCCAAAATCGATAATGATCATGGGCCCGCCGTATTTTTTCTGTGCGGCAACCGCATTCACCAATCTATCGGCACCAACCTCTTTAGGATTGTCGAGCCGCACCTCCAGCCCGAGATCAAGGTCATCATCCCCAATAACCATAGCCACACAATCAAAATAACGCCGACACAGGAGCTGTAAGGGAAACAGCGCTTGCGGAACCACTGTCGCGATGATCACGCCATTAATACGGCTTGGGGCGATATCCTCAAGATTCATCAGTTGGGTCAGCCAGACCATATATTCGTCGGCTGTTCTGCTCGAAGAACTAGAGATGCGCCATTTATGACGAAGTTCTTCCCCATCATGTATAGCAAAAACTATATTGGTATTTCCAGCATCGATCGCAAGAAGCATGGTCTATTTAATCCTTTGGGCCTATCTTTGGAGCCTATCCTTATACAAAGAAAACATCACCTGCGGTAATATGTCTTCTTTCGCCTTCGAACTCAAGTATTAGTGCGCCGCTCTCGTCCAAATCTATAAAACGGCCTGTGATTTCTTCGTGGGGCAACCGGACGGTAATCTCCTGCCTAAGCCCGTGGGCATTTTTGCGCCATGCTTTGCGGATATGAAAAAAGCCATGATCTTGCCAAATTGAAATCCAATGGCTCATGGCGTGAACAAGCCGTTCAAAAACGATCGTTGTGGTAATATCTTGCCCGCCCTCATTCGCAAGCCCACTTTCGTCTGTAAGATTGGTTGCAGGATAGAGAGCGACTTCCGGGTGATGAATAACATTAATTCCAATACCGATAACCACATGAGAGGGGGGTGCCGTTTCAAGTAGAATTCCTGATATTTTTTTGCCGCCGACCAAAATATCATTGGGCCATTTACACGTGACAAGCTCATTGGTTCGCAATATATCTGCAATGACATCCCGAACGGCAAGTGCCGTCACAAAAGATAACTGAGACGCCGTAGCAAGGTCACAGTCAAGGGCATAGAGCAGTGAGGCAAACAAATTGCCTTGAGGCGATACCCATTCGCGGCCTCGCCTGCCTTTACCCGCCGTTTGCCTCTGCGCAACAACCCACGTATGACCCACCGCCCCCGCCGCCGCCATACGCACCGCTTCCCCGTTGGTGCTATCCAGAACGTCAAATGCCCGAAGGTCGTAACCCACGGGCATGATACAGGGCTTATTCAGCGCCATGGCTTTAAGAAATCAATGCGGCAGCGGCCATTCTTGCATATTCCAGAACAGGCCCGTTTATTTGCGGCAAAAGGAACAGAATAAGCAAGGCCGCCCCGACGCCCATAATTGCGGGCATTTTGCGGGACTTTTGCAGGATAAATTCGCCTTCAGGGGCGTTAAAGAACATAACGCGCACCACATTAAGATAATAATAGGCCCCCACAACGCTCGCGATAACGCCAATGACAGCCAAAGACATCAAACCATAATCTGTATGCATAGGGTCGGCAACAGCCATCCCAATAAGCGCCTTAAAGACATACCATTTGCCCCAGAAACCCGCCAAAGGAGGTATGCCCGCCAAAGACAGCATAAAGATTGCCAAGGCCACCGCCATGCCGGGCCGCGTTTGAATTAAACCAGACAGATCAGAGATGTCCTCAACCATGCCATCCTTGCGGCGCATAGATAATATACAAGCGAACGTACCCACATTCATCACCAGATATATGGACATATATATAATCAGGCCACGAATCCCTTCTTGGTTGCCCGCCGCAAGGCCGACCAAGGCAAAGCCAATATGTCCAATAGAGCTATAGGCCATCAGGCGTTTAATATTAGTTTGAACCACCGCGGCCACAGAGCCAAGAACCATAGAGGCCAGTGACATGAAGACAATGACCTGTGTCCATGAACTTGAAAGCTCGCCAAAGGGCACATAAAGCACCCGAACCAAAAGAGCCAAGGCGGCCACCTTTGGCGCGACTGCAAAAAAGGCCGTTACGGGCGTTGGAGCGCCCTGATACACATCTGGCGTCCACATATGAAACGGCACAGCAGAAATTTTAAAGGCCAAACCGGATAGGATCAGAACCATCCCGATGATAATCCCAACATTTGGGCCCATATGAGTACTAAGTTCGCTAACATGGGTGAGGCTTTGTCCAATGACCGTAAAATTGGTACTGCCCATAAAGCCATAGATCAAAGAACTCCCAAAAAGAAGCATCCCTGAAGATAACGCCCCGAGAACAAAATATTTTAAACCCGCTTCCGTAGAAAGCTCGCTATCCCGCCGAATGGAGGCCAAAACATAAAGGCTTAAGGATTGTAGTTCTAAACCCATATAAAGTGACATCAGGTCATTGGCAGACACCATAACCATCATGCCGAGGGTCGCAAGCATGAGGAGAACAGGATATTCAAAACGTTCTTCCTGCTCGTCCTTAAAATATTGCGTGGACATGACCACCGCAAAGGCAGAGGCCACAAGAACCAAGATTTTCATAAAGGACGTAAAGCGGTCGACCACAAACATATTACCGAAGGTGTAAACCGCCGTTTCATCCCATGACACCGTCACAAAAATCGTGACAAACATAACGGCCGCCGCCAATAGAGATACGAACTCTGTGGATTTATTACCGCGAAAAACACCAAACATCAATAAGGCCATCGCGCTAAGCGCCATCAGGATCTCACCAGAGGCTGGGTTTAAATTAGGAAGTATTGTTTCAATCATGTCATATCTCCCTAATGCGCGACGGCGTCAGAAACTGCCATAAGGGCAGCCTGATGATTTGTGATAAGATTTTCAACGGATACATGCATGAAATCCATAAATGTTGACGGGTAAATCCCCATCCAAAGGGTGAATAATATCAAGGGCGTGAAAATTATGATTTCCCGCCTGTCTATGTCCAAAAGAGCCTTCAGATCTTTTTTGACCAACGCGCCAAAAACAACCTTCCGATAGAGCCACAACATATATGCTGCGCCAAGGACCATACCCGACGCCGCAAAGAAGGCGGTCCAGATACTAACCTTAAAGAGGCCAATCAACACCAATATTTCGCCGACGAAATTACCGGTACCTGGCAGTCCTACCGAGGCCATAGTAAAGAACATAAAGACAAAAGCGTATTTTGGCATGATATCCACCAAGCCACCATAACGGTCAATCTCCCTTGTGTGAAGACGGTCGTAAATCACGCCAACACAGAGGAACAAGGCACTGGCGACTAAACCGTGCGCCAACATAACCATGATCGACCCCTCAAGTCCTTGCGCGTTGAAAGAGAAGATACCTAAGGTTACAAAGCCCATATGGGCAACCGATGAATAAGCAATAAGCTTTTTCATATCCTGCTGCACCAAGGCCACAAGGGACGTATAGATAATCGCGATAACCGATAAGCTATAGATCAGCCAAGCAAGATCAACGGACGCCAAAGGGAACATAGGTAACGAAAACCGGAGAAAACCATAGCCTCCCATTTTCAGCAGGATGCCCGCCAAAATAACCGAGCCTGCGGTTGGCGCTTGCACATGGGCATCGGGAAGCCACGTATGCACAGGCCACATAGGCATCTTCACCGCGAATGAGGCGAAGAAAGCCAAGAACAACCATGTTTGAGCTTGTCCATCAAATCCGTAAGCCATCAAGGCTGGAATATCAGTCGTCCCCGCCTGAAAATACATATATAGCATGGCCAGCAGCATCAAGACTGATCCCAAAAGCGTATAAAGAAACAGCTTATAAGAGGCATATATACGGTTTTTCCCGCCCCATACGCCAATAATAAGGAACATGGGAATCAAGCCACCTTCGAAGAAGAGATAGAAGAGCACCATATCCAAGGCACAGAAAACGCCGATCATCAATGTTTCCAAAAGCAAGAAAGCAATCAAATATTCTTTCACTCTGGTATTAACCGAATTCCATCCGGTTAATATCACAATGGGCATAATGAAGGTTGTCAACATCACAAAAAGAATTGAAATACCGTCAATTCCCATATGATAGGTGATATTATCGCCAAGCCACTGGGCCTTTTCAACGAATTGAAAATCAGCCGTCGTCTTATCGAAATTAAACCATAAATACAATGAGGCAAAAAAAGTAACGACCGTAACCCATAACGCCGCATTCTTGGCATTCCGATCAGCATTTTCACCTGTCGTTAAAATGATAAACATAACGCCAAGCAGCGGGAGGAAGGTAATGATCGAAAGAATTGGTAAATGTTCCATTAGCTTGTCCCTCCGCCCAAAAGATATATGAACCACGTCACGAAGGCGGCAACGCCCATCAACATGGCAAAGGCATAATGGTAAATATAACCGCTCTGCATCGTTTTAAACTTCCGCGCAAGGGTCATAACACTTGCCGCCGCGCCGTCCGGGCCATAACGATCAATGATATTCTCATCACCTTTTTTCCAAAGAAAAACACCAAGCTTTTTAATGGGATTAACAAACAAAAAGTCGTAAATTTCATCCACATACCATTTATTATAAAATAAGTTATAGATATAGCGGAAACTTCCGGTAAATTGTGCAGGCGTCTCTGGCCGCCAAATATAGGCATAAATCGCCATCACAAAGCCTATGACCATCACAACAAACGGTGCAAAGCCAACCCAACCGGGCACATGATGCGCCTCTTCCAAGACATTATGGGCCGCCTCTTTCAGAAACAGCGCATGGCCCCAGAATTCTTCATAACGATGACCTACAAAATAATCTTTGAAGATAAAACCTGCAGCCACAGCCCCCAAGGCCAAAACATAAAGCGGAGCCATCATCCATTTACCACTTTCATGGATATGGTCTTGAACCGACTGGCTCGCGCGGCTTTTGCCAAAGAAGGTCATGAAAATTAAACGCCAGCTATAGAATGACGTCAGGAGAGCCGCCAGAACGCCCATGGCGAAAGCATAACCCGACATGGTGGAGCCAGAAGCGAAAGCCGCCTCGATAATCATATCCTTGGAATAATAGCCCGCGAAGAAGGGAAAACCCGTTAAAGCCAAAGTGCCAATGATCATCATCCAGAAAGTTCCAGGGATTTTCTTGCGCAAGCCGCCCATTTTCCGCATATCTTGTTCATCACTCATCGCATGGATCACGGAACCTGACCCTAAGAACAACAAGGCTTTAAAGAAAGCATGAGTGAAAAGATGAAATATCGCCGCGCCATAAGCCGAGACGCCCAACGCAAAGAACATATAGCCAAGTTGTGAACAGGTGGAATAGGCAATCACCCGTTTAATGTCCGTCTGGGTTGTCCCAATCGTTGCGGCAAAAATAGCCGTCGACGCCCCGATGAAGGCAACAAAAGCCAAGGCATCTGGGGAATATTCAAAGATCGGTGAACAACGAGCAACCATAAAGACGCCTGCGGTAACCATTGTCGCCGCATGGATGAGCGCGGACACAGGTGTCGGGCCTTCCATCGCATCGGGCAACCAGGTATGCAAACCAAGCTGCGCCGATTTACCCATGGCACCAATGAACAACAGAATGCAAATGGTCGTGATCAGGTCTAAATCCATCCAAAGGAAGTGAATATTTTGTCCCACTAAATTGGGAATTGCAGCAAAAACCGTTTCAAAATCGACGGCCCCTGTCACCATATAGATCGCAAAGATCCCCAGCGCAAAACCAAAGTCACCAACGCGGTTCACAAGGAAGGCCTTGATCGCTGCGGCGCAGGCCGATGGTTTTTTATACCAGAAGCCAATCAAGAGGTAAGACGCAAGGCCCACACCTTCCCAGCCAAAGAACATCTGAACAAAATTATCCGCCGTCACGAGCATAAGCATCGCGAAGGTAAAAAAGCTCAAATACGCCATAAAGCGCGGCTTATGGGGATCGTGGCTCATATAACCCACAGAATAGATATGAACCAAAGACGATACCGTATTGACCACCACCAACATCACAGCCGTCAGCGTATCAATTTTGAACCCCCAATTAAAACTCAAATCGCCGGAACTTACCCATGTCATGATAGTCATATGGGTAACGGTATGTCCCATGCCAATTTGGAACAGCGCAATCCATGAGAATAGAGCTGATATAATCAGTACCCCACAGGTTATAATTTGGGATTTTTTATCCCCAAGCTGCCGTCCAAATAATCCCGCTATGATGGCCGCAAGAAGGGGACCGAAAACAATTATCTGATACATTTTTTACTTATCCTTTCATCAGATGTATGTCTTCAACCGCGATAGTGCCGCGATTACGGAAATAAATAACGAGAATAGCCAGCCCGATGGCCGCCTCCCCCGCAGCAACAGTCAGGATAAACATCGTAAAAACCTGTCCAACCATGTCATGCAGGTAAGAAGAGAAGGCAACAAAATTTATATTAACCGCCAGCAGTATAAGCTCCACCGACATTAAGATAATGATCACATTCTTTCTATTCACAAAAATGCCGAAGATGCCAATCGTAAACAACATGGCTGCAACGGTCAGATAATGAGCAAGTCCAATTTCCATCATAGTTCCTTACCCCAACCCTTGACCGGGTTTAACTTTAACAATGCCGAACGCGTCTTCGCGGCGGTGCATAACCTGTTTATTGATATTTTGTTTCTTGACGCCCGGGCGCTTGCGGTGGGTCAGCACAATGGCCCCGATCATCGCCACCAACAAAATCAAGCCGGCCATCTGAAACAGGAAGACATACTTTGTATAGATCAGGCTTCCTAAGGCCTCCGTATTTGTCATCTCGGTCAGGGCGGGCATCGCCGTCGCAGGATCCGTCGTCACCGGCCCGCCAAGGCCATATCCCATGCCGACAAGAAGCAATTCCACAAATAATATCACGCTAATCAAGCCGCCAATACGTATGTATTTTTGAAAACCCTTACGCAGCTCGCTATAATCAATATCAAGCATCATCACCACGAACATGAACAGAACCGCCACCGCGCCCACATAAACAATCACCAAAATCATGGCAACAAATTCCGCGCCGAGCAGGACAAAAAGCCCCGCTGAATTAAAGAAAGCCAAGATAAGATACAGCACAGAATGCACTGGATTTCGGCTCGAAATGACCATGATCGCGGAAAATACCGTGACACTGGCAAAAAGATAAAAGCATAATGTATAAATCATATATCTCGTCTAACCTCTCTGGCTTACCTATAGGGCGCATCAAGTTTGATGTTGGTGGCAATTTCTTGTTCCCACATATCACCGTTTTTCAGAAGTTTTTCCTTGTTATAGAAAAGTTCTTCGCGGGTTTCCGTGGCAAATTCAAAATTAGGCCCCTCAACAATGGCTTCCACAGGACAGGCCTCTTGGCAATAACCGCAATAAATACATTTGGTCATATCAATGTCATAGCGCGTGGTGCGTCGCGTGCCGTCATCGGCGACGGCAGCTTCAATCACAATGGCTTGCGCGGGGCAGATGGCCTCGCATAATTTGCAGGCAATACAGCGTTCTTCGCCGTTTGAATAACGGCGCAGCGCATGTTCGCCCCGAAAACGCGGACTCAATGGCCCCTTTTCATAAGGATAGTTGATGGTGGCCTTTGGCCGGAACATATAACGAAATGTCAGCCACATGGCTCGGGCAAATTCGCTCAGTAAGAATGTTCGCGCGGCATGTTTGAGAAGTGTCATATCAGCTATTCCTTTATGCCGGTATCTTGTCGGTGAGGAGCAAGAATAATCCGGTTAATACGACCCAAAGTAATGAAATTGGCAAGAACACCTTCCAACCCAAACGCATCAGTTGGTCATAACGATAACGCGGTACCGTGGCCTTAACCCATGCAAAGACGAAAAACATGAAAAATATTTTACCAAAGAACCAAAGCCACCCGGGGATAAGGTAAAGCGGCGCCCAATCAAAAGGCGGCAACCATCCGCCAAGAAAGAGAATGCTGGTCATGGCGCACATCAAAATGATGTTGGCATATTCCCCAAGGAAGAATAGCGCAAAGGCCATGGACGAATATTCAACCTGATAGCCGGCGACAATTTCGGCTTCGGCTTCTGGTAAGTCAAAGGGCGGGCGGTTGGTTTCCGCCAAGGCCGAGATAAAGAAGACAATCATCATGGGAAATAACGGCGTGAACCAAAAGCCATTGACGCCCAAAAAGGTATTCTTCTGTGCCAAAACGATATCGCTCAAATTAAGTGATCCCACGCACATCAGCACGGTGACCAAAACGAAACCCATAGACACTTCGTAAGACACCATCTGCGCCGAAGACCGCAGCGCGCCAAGGAAGGCATAACGTGAATTACTGGCCCAACCAGACAAGATAATACCATAAACCCCAAGGGAGGAGACCGCAAACAAGTAAAGAATACCCACATTCAAGTCAGACAATACCACTCCCGCATCAAAGGGAATGACCGCCCATCCCACTAACGCCAAGATAAAGGTCAGCGCAGGCGCCAGCAAGAAGACAAATTTATTGGCACTGGCCGGAATGATGGTTTCTTTTAAAAAAAGTTTCAAGCCATCGGCAAAAGATTGCAGCAAACCCCACGGGCCGACCACATTGGGGCCGCGCCGCATCTGCATGCCTGCCCAGACTTTGCGGTCCATATATACGCTCATCGCAACCACGAGTAACAGGGGCAGAACGATGGCTAAAATACCAACAACGATACCCATAATGATCGCAAGATCTGGCGCGAGCGTTACCCCGAAAGCCCATTGGAAGAATTCAATTAGTAAATCAGCCATTGGTTGCCTCTGCCTCCGCTACAAATTGAGTGCCTTCGTAGGCGCTGCTACATTCCGCCATCACCTTTGAGGATCGCGCAATGGGGTTGGTCTGATAAAAGTCCCCAATCAGGTTGGTGATCGGCACATCGGAGGCTTTGCCCGCGAGACCAAAATCGGCCCAAGATTCTTCAGGGACGTGATCTAATATTGCAAAACTCGGGTAATCTGCGATCATTTTGGCGCGAAGTTCCCCAAGATTATCATAGGGCAGTGTTTTGCCCAGTTTTTCCGATAAGGCCCGCAGGATTGTCCAGTCTTCCCGTGCCTCGCCCGGCCCGAATATGGCGCGCGGCGCTTGTTGTACCCGGCCTTCCAGATTAACGTAAGTCCCCGGCTTTTCTGTATAGGCCACACCTGGCAAGATGACATCCGCCTGTTTGACGCCTTCATCCCCGTGGCTGCCCTGATAAATCACGAAGGCTTTCTTCAGGCGGCTGGTATCAATTTCATCGGCGCCCAGATTAAAGACGACCGTAACATCACCCTTTTCCGCCCCGTCCAAAATGCCGTCCACGCCGTGATCTGTCACGAGTCCTAAGTCCATGGCCCCGACGCGGCTTGCCCCATGGTGGAGGACGTTAAAGCCATTCCAATCTTCCCGGATCATGCCATATTTATCGGCAATATCATGAGCCAGTTTCAATATTATGGCCCCGTCCGGGTGACTGACCGCACCAGACCCCAAAATGATCATCGGTTTCTTGGTCGCTTTCAGTTTTTTGGCAAAGCCGCCCTTACCGGCAAGGAGATTTTCCAATGCCTTCACTGTATGGCCAAGATTTTCCACAGGATAGGTCAGATTTTCGGCTTCACCCACGGCGGCGATGGCGCCGCGTTTGGACAGATACCGCAAGCGAATGTTAAGAACGGCGGCTTCTTTGCGGGGGTTTGTACCCACCAGAAGGCAGGCGTCCGCCTCATCAATGCCCGCGATGCCTGAATTAAACAGATAGCCAACGCGGTGCTTTCCGCCATATTTCGCGCCGTCCTGACGGCAGTCAATATTTGTCGAGCCTAATGATCCGAGCAATCCTTTTAAGGCATACAGGCTTTCGGCATCACAAAGATCCCCCACAATGGCCGCAATTTTATCCCCCTTCACGCCTTTCATCTTGTCCGTAATGGCCGCGAAGGCTTCGTCCCATGAGGCCGGCTGTAACTTGCCTGCTTTGCGCACATAAGGCTGATCAAGACGGTTATATTTCAACCCATCGACGGCCTGACGGGTTTTATCAGAAATCCATTCTTCGTTGACATCTTCGTGGACGCGCGGCAGGAAGCGCATCACTTGCGTCCCCCGGCTATCTGCCCGTATGCTCGACCCCATAGCATCATGAACGTCGAATGTTTCCGTTGATGTCAATTCCCAGGGCCGCGCCGAAAAGGCATAAGGCTTGTTGGTCAAGGCCCCAACGGGACAAAGGTCAACCACATTGCCAGAAAGCTCTGAAGCAAAAGGCTGTTCCAAATATGTGGTAATCTCTAGATGATCGCCGCGTCCAATGCCGCCAAGGGCGGGAACCCCGGCAATTTCATCGGCGAATCTGACGCAGCGGGTGCAATGAATACAGCGAGTCATCACCGTTTTGACCAAGGGGCCAAAATCATCCTTGGAGACAAGGCGGCGGCCTTCTTCATAGCGATTATCATCGCCGCTATAATAGAGATACTGATCCTGAAGATCACATTCGCCGCCCTGATCGCACACCGGGCAATCAAGGGGATGATTAATCAGGGTAAATTCCAAAACGCCTTCACGGCCCCGTTTCACTTTATCACTATTAGTATGAATCACCATACCGTCCGCTGCCGGCATGGCGCAGGACGCGATGAGCTTCGGCGCCTTTTCCATTTCTACTAGACACATCCGGCAATTGCCCGAGATGGACAGACGTTCATGATAGCAAAAACGTGGTATTTCAATGCCTGCCGCTTCGCAGGCCTGAAGCACGTTTGATCCCGCGTCGACCTCGACCTCTATTCCATCAATATTAAGCGTTGGCATTCTTTAAACTCCACACTTTTTCATCATTATGCTGCACTTCTGTTCTTTTTATAGTCCATAATACGGCGTTCCACTTCGGGACGAAAATGACGGAACAGACCTTGTATGGGCCAAGCCGCCGCATCCCCGAGCGCACAAATTGTATGACCCTCTATCTTTTTGGTCACATCCAGAAGCATATCAATTTCCGATAATTCCGCCTCGCCCGTGACCATACGTTGCATGACCCGCGACATCCAACCCGTGCCTTCACGGCAGGGCGTACATTGGCCGCAGCTTTCATGCGCGTAAAAGGCCGACAGCCGCGCAATGGCCCTAATCAAATCCGTCGATTTATCCATCACGATAACCGCCGCCGTGCCAAGTCCCGTTCCCTCGGCCCGCAAGCTGTCAAAATCCATCAAGACCGTATCACAAATACTTTTCGGCAACATATGAACGGACGAGCCGCCCGGAATAATCGCCAGCAAGTTATCCCAGCCACCGCGTACGCCGCCCGCATGTTTTTCAATAAGTTCCTTAAGCGGGATACCCATTTCTTCTTCCACATTACAGGGATTATTCACATGCCCCGAAATACAAAACAACTTTGTGCCGGTATTATTTTCGCGGCCAAGTCCCGCAAACCAAGCCCCGCCGCGCCGCAGTATCGTCGGCGCAACCGCAATAGACTCCACATTATTCACCGTTGTCGGGCAACCATATAGGCCCACATTGGCAGGGAATGGCGGTTTCAGGCGCGGCTGGCCTTTTTTACCTTCAAGACTTTCAATGAGGGCGGTTTCTTCACCGCAAATATAGGCACCGGCCCCCCGATGGAGATAAACGTCAAATTTATACCCCGTCCCGCAAGCGTTATCACCGATCAAACCTGCCCCATAAGCCTCAGCAATGGCCGCATCCAAAATATCGGCCTCCACGACAAATTCACCGCGAATATAGATATAGGCCGCGCAAGCCTTCATGGCAAAACCCGCCACAAGACAACCCTCAACCAATTTATGGGGATCATGACGCATGATTTCCCGGTCTTTACAGGTTCCCGGCTCACCCTCATCCGCATTGACCACAAGATATTGCGGGCGGCCATCTGATTCTTTGGGCATGAATGACCATTTTAGGCCTGTCGGAAAACCAGCGCCGCCGCGCCCCCGAAGGCCAGACGACTTCATTTCACTAATGATCCAGTCTCCGCCCTTTTCCAAAAGAGCTTTGGTATCCTTCCAATCACCGCGTTGCTTCGCGGCGTCCAGACCAAAGCTTTGATAGCCATAAAGATTGGTAAAGATACGATCCTTATCTGCGAGCATTATTCTTGCCCTCCCTGCGCGGCACAAAATTCTTTCAACGTCGTAGGCCCACCTTGTGGCGCCGATTTATGGCGATCCGTGGTTTGCGGGCCAGAGACCATAACGTCCCCATTTTTGATGGCTTTGATAAATTTGCGTGTGCTCGCATCATCAAGGTCTTCGTAATAGTCTTTCTTGTAGGCAATCACAGGGGCATTCACGCAAGCCCCCGCACATTCCACCTCCAAAAGCGTGAATTCACCATCGCTGGTGGTTTCCCCGAAGCCAATGCCTAGCTCATCTTTGCAGGCCGCCACGACATCATCAGAGCCGCGCAACCAGCAAGGGGTCGTTGTGCAGACCTCAATGACATGTTTGCCCACAGGCTTCAGGTTATACATGGTATAAAATGTCGCGACTTCTTGGACGCGGATGTAAGGCATGTCAAGCATGTCCGCGATATATTCCATCATCGGCACGGAAATCCAGCCATTATTCTGTTCTTGAGCGCGCATTAAAAGAGGCATCACACCGCTTTGCTGGCGGCTGTCGGGGTATTTGGCTAATTGCCCCTTTGCCCAAGCCATATTCTCAGGCGTAAATGCGAATTTTTCCGCGCTTCTTACACTGATGTTCATCGGTCAACCTCTCCGAATACAATATCAAATGATCCCATTAAGGCGGGAATATCCGCCAACATATGACCCTTGGCCACATGGTCCATCGCTTGCAGATGGGCATATCCCGGCGCTCTGATTTTACAACGGTAGGGCTTGTTACTGCCGTCCGATACAAGATAAACGCCGAATTCTCCCTTCGGGGCTTCCACTGCCACATAAACCTCGCCCTCGGGGACTTTGAACCCCTCGGTATAAAGTTTAAAATGCTGTATCAAGGCTTCCATGGAGGTCGTAATCCTGTCGCGTCTTGGCGGCGTTACTGTGTGATCCGCCGACAGGACATCGCCTTTGGGCAATTTTGCAATACACTGGCGAATAATCCGCACGCTCTGTTTCATTTCTTCGAGGCGAACCACAAAACGGTCATAACAGTCGCCATTCTTGCCCACGACCACATCAAAATCCATGTCATTATAGACATCATAAGGCTGGGCTTTGCGTAAATCCCACGGGATATCAGAACCCCGCAACATCACGCCTGTAAAGCCAAGCGCATAACATTCCTCGGCCGATACCTTACCAATATCCACATTACGTTGCTTGAAAATACGGTTTTCCGTGACCAGGGTTTCAATATCATTCATGGTCTTGGGGAAATTATCGCACCAACGTAGGATATCACCCGTCAAGCCCTCAGGCAGATCCTGATGAACGCCGCCGGGACGGAAATAATTGGCATGCAGGCGCGCGCCGCTCACCCGCTCATAAAATTCCATGAGCCGCTCGCGCTCCTCAAAGCCCCAGAGAATGGGGGTCAAGGCCCCCACATCCATGCCATGAGCTGTCACATTCATGATGTGATTAAGTATCCGTCCAATTTCGCAATATAAAACGCGAATATATTGGCCCCGCTCCGGCACTTCTAATCCCATAAGTTTTTCGATGGCCAGACAAAAGGCATGCTCCTGATTCATAGGCGAGACATAATCCAACCGATCAAAATAGGGGATGGCCTGAAGGTAGGTTTTCGTCTCGATGAGCTTTTCCGTCCCCCGGTGCAACAGCCCGACATGCGGATCAGCCCGCTCCACCACTTCGCCGTCAAGTTCCAGAATCAAGCGCAACACACCATGCGCCGCTGGATGTTGCGGCCCAAAGTTTATATTGTAGTTTTTAATATCGACTTCAGCCATACTTAACGCTCCTGCCCTTCTTCATCCGCCTTTTCATCACCGGGAAGAATATATTTGGCCCCTTCCCAGGGACTCATGAAATCGAAGTCGCGGAATTCCTGTGGCAAGTTCACAGGTTCATAGACAACCCGTCTTTCTTCTTCGCTATATCGAAGCTCCACATAGCCCGTAAGGGGAAAATCTTTTCTTTGGGGATGGCCTTGAAAACCATAATCCGTTAACAACCGCCTGAGATCAGGATGATCATCAAACATGACGCCATACATATCCCATACTTCACGCTCATACCAATTCGCCGCAGGGTAAACACCAACCACAGACGGAACCGGCACCTCTTCATCCGCCTGAACCTTAATGCGGATACGGATGTTATGGGTCAAGCTCAAAAGATGGTAGACCACATCAAACCGCATCGCGCGCGCGGGGTAATCAACGCCGCAAATATCAATAAGCTGGACAAATTTATAATGTGCGTCATCCCGAAGGCCCGTCAAAATGCTCACAATTTTATCCGCTCTGGCGGTAACGGTAAGTTCCCCATAAGCCACCTTAAAGCCAAGCACTTCATTTTCAAAACTGCCGGCCACAGATTGCCCTAAATCATTAAGCGTTTCCAGGTTACTCATCTCTATCATTCCTTACCTGTCCAAAGCTGTCGTGCGGCGGATCTTCTTCTGTAGCTGAAGAATGCCGTATACCAACGCCTCTGCCGTGGGCGGGCAGCCGGGAACATAAATATCAACGGGCACGATTCTGTCGCAGCCCCGTACGACAGAATAAGAGTAATGGTAATACCCACCGCCATTAGCACAGCTTCCCATGGAAATCACATAACGCGGCTCTGCCATTTGATCATAGACTTTACGAAGGGCGGGGGCCATTTTATTGGTCAATGTGCCGGCAACAATCATCACGTCAGATTGACGCGGGGACGCGCGCGGGGCAAATCCCATTCGTTCCACATCATAACGCGGCATACTGGAATGCATCATTTCAACAGCGCAGCAAGCCAGTCCAAAAGTCATCCACCATAACGAGCCGGTTCTGGCCCAGGAAATAACATCGTCAAGACTTGCAACGACAAATCCCTTATCAGACAATTCATCAGAAAGCGTTTTAAAATAAACATCCTGATCCGAGGCCGGCAGATTCTCGGCAGTTCCCTCTTTTGACATAATTACTCCCATTCTAGGGCGCCCTTCTTCCACTCATATATAAATCCAATGGTCAGAACCCCAAGAAAAATCATCATGGATATAAATCCAAACAGGCCAATTTTTCCGAGCGATATGGCCCAAGGAAACAGAAACGCGACCTCAAGGTCAAAAATAATAAAGAGTATGGCCACCAAATAAAAACGCACGTCAAACGGTTTGCGTGCGCTATCAAAAGCCTCAAATCCACATTCATACGCCGAAAGTTTTTCCGTATCCGGCTTCTGCTCAACCAAGAGCATCGGGAGCAGGATGAAGACACAAGACAGAACTATGGCGATGAAAAAGAAAATCAAAATGGGAAGATATTCGAGCAGCAATTCGTTCATCTGTGCCCAACCCTTCTATAATAAATGATCGCAGCAAAATTTGTGCGGCATGCACCATTTTTGCCCTTTGCGAAACTGGTCTATTGTTTCATTCAAACCTTCGCGTTAACGCCGCAAGAGATAACATTTCCAAAACAATGCCTCCCCTACCCACGTCAAGGCTCAAACCCTTGCTAGTTTAATAGCCCGAAGTGAAGGATAATGCCAATGATTTTTTTAGAAAATATTTCATTTACCAAATAATATGTAAAAGACATTAGCCCTGACAAATGCGTCTGTCTTTTTGCTTATTCTGAATGAAATACAATATCGGCAAATGATGGAATATGTAAATGGCGGGAGTGACGGGACTCGAACCCGCGACCTCTGGCGTGACAGGCCAGCGCTCTAACCAACTGAGCTACACCCCCCAGATTGTGACTGGGTGTGGGACTGATTTAAGGCATTCACCCTATACAGTCAAGCGGCTTTTTCTCTTTAGGTAAAATAAAATCTACCACTTTAAGCCACTGTAATATTTAAAAAAATGGTGGGCGATGAGAGACTCGAACTCCCGGCATCTTCGGTGTAAACGAAGCGCTCTACCAACTGAGCTAATCGCCCCATTTTTTAAATCACACAACAGATTGATCATTGCGTGGGTGCATATCTACAGCCTGCTCGTAGATATGTAAAGCATAAAAAAAGACGGTTAGTCTTTTTTTTACTAACCGTCTTTATAAAATTAATAAATTACTTATTTACTGAATCTTTAAGGCCTTTGCCGGCTTTAAATTTAGGCTGCTTTGACGCAGGTATTTGAATTTTTTCACCTGTACGTGGATTACGGCCTTCACTGGCGGCACGCTGTGCAACACTGAAAGTTCCAAAGCCAACTAAGCGGACATCATCTCCAGAAGACAACGCGCTGGTGATGGATGAAAACACACCATCAACGGCAGAAGCTGCATCAACTTTTGAAAGGTCTGCGGCAGTAGCCACGGCGGCGATTAGATCATTTTTGTTCATTATCTTCCCCTTAAATTTAAGTATCATTGAACTGGTTAAAAGTGAATGCAGTCTAGCCGCCGTTTTTTGTTTCGTCAAAGGGAAAACCTCACAAAACAGCGGTTTTTTGCACAAAATTGACTTGACATTGAAATATACGCACTTTCCAGAACGAAAAAAACACCCTTCAATCTGTGAAGCGTGTTTTTTGATTTATTTCAGGCAAAAACAAGATAAAACTTTAATGTCGCAACGTCGCATCAAAGCTAGATTCGGAACGCTCTTTGGCAAGATTTACCGCCGCTTCCACATCAGAGGCCGTTAAAGGAATAAGATCTTTAGCCAAGGCAACTGTCAAAACTTCCGCCACTTTTCTGACCGGTATAATGTCAAGCCCTCGAATGACGTTATCTGGAATTTCCGCGAGGTCTTTCACATTATCTTCCGGAATCAATACGGTTTTAATGCCGCTTCGAAGGGCGGCCAGTAATTTTTCTTTCAAGCCCCCAATAGACAGCACACGTCCACGCAGACTTATCTCCCCCGTCATAGCCACATCACGTTTCACAGGATTATCTGTCAGGATGGACACGATTGACGTAATCATCCCAACGCCGGCGGAGGGGCCATCTTTTGGTGTCGCCCCTTCAGGCAAATGAATATGGATGTCTGTATTATCGAATATACTCGGCTGAATGCCAAATTCCAGAGCCCGAGACCGCACATAGCTCATCGCGGCTTTGATGGATTCTTGCATCACGTCGCCAAGCTTCCCTGTAATGGTCACTTTCCCTTTACCGGGGGATGAAATGGCTTCAATCTGCAAGATAACGCCGCCAACTTCCGTCCATGCGAGTCCGGTTGTGACGCCCACCATATCCTCGTCTTCTAGCTCGCCATATTTAAAGCGTTTTACGCCGCCGTATTTTTCCAAGTTACGGCATGTGATTTTGACAGATGTGACCTGGCCTAAAACGATTTCCTTAACCGCTTTACGCACAAGCTTGGCCAATTCCCGCTCCAGGTTCCTGACCCCGGCTTCCCGAGTATAGCAACGGATCACTTCCCGAAGCGCCCCATCTGATATAGACCATTCTTGCCCGTTAAGGCCATGGTCTTTCATCTGTTTCGAAATCAAATGCCGCTTTGCAATCTCTACTTTTTCATCTTCGGTATAGCCAGACAGGCTAATGACTTCCATCCGGTCCAACAGAGGTTGCGGCATATTCAAGGTATTGGCCGTGGTCACGAACATGACACTGGACAGATCATAATCTACTTCAAGATAATGATCGTTGAACTTATTGTTCTGTTCAGGATCCAGAACCTCCAGCAGGGCAGAGGCCGGATCCCCTCTAAAATCAGACCCCATCTTGTCGATCTCATCAAGTAAGAACATGGGATTACTTGAGCCGGCCTTTTTCATGCTCTGAATGACTTTGCCCGGCATAGACCCAATATAAGTCCTGCGATGTCCCCGGATTTCGGCTTCATCCCGCACGCCGCCGACGGAAAATCTAACAAAATTTCGCCCGGTCGCGCGCGCGATAGATTTCCCAAGTGATGTCTTACCAACGCCCGGAGGGCCGACCAAACACAGAATCGGGCCTTTAATTTTTTTCGTTCTTTTCTGAACGGCTAGATATTCAAGAATGCGTTCTTTAACCTTTTCAAGCCCGTAATGATCCTCATTGAGGATATTTTCAGCCTCGACTAAATCCAATTTGGTCTTACTGTTTTTATGCCACGGAACAGACAGCATCCAGTCAAGGTAATTACGCACCACGGTAGCTTCCGCAGACATGGGGCTCATGGATTTTAGCTTTTTCAGCTCACCCACGGCTTTCTCATTTGCTTCTTTGGTCAGTTTCGTCGCTTGAATTTTTTCTTCCAACTCCGTGACTTCATCTTTGGCGTCATCGGAGTCGCCCAATTCCTTCTGAATAGCCTTCATTTGCTCATTCAGATAATATTCACGCTGGGTTTTTTCCATTTGGTTTTTAACCCGGTGGCGGATTTTCTTTTCCACCTGCATGACACCAATCTCGCCCTCCATAACACTATAAATCTTCTCGAGGCGAGATAAGAGGTCTGAATTTTCCAAAAGTTCTTGCTTGGACGATATGGTCAAGGAGAGATAAGAGGCTACCACATCAGATAATTTTGCGGGATCATCTATCTTATTGACATTCCCCATCACCTCTGGCGGAATTTTTTTATTGACCTTAATATATTGTTCAAACTGTTTAACGACGGAGCTTACCAACCCCTGCAACTCTTTTGAATCCTTCACGACAGGCAGATCAATTTCGGCTTCTGCTTCAAAAAAGTCATCATTGTCCACAAAGCGGATAATTTTTGCGCGCTCGCCACCTTCCACGAGAACCTTTACCGTGCCATCGGGCAGTTTAAGTAGTTGCAACACAGTGGCCACCGTACCCACTTTGAATATGTCATCCACATCTGGGTCATCGTCATTGGCATCCTTTTGAGAAACAAGAAGAATTTTCTTATCATTGCTCATCACATCTTCAAGGGCCTTAACGGATTTCTCGCGCCCGACAAATAAAGGGACGATCATATGTGGAAAAACCACAATGTCTCTTAAGGGAAGTACGGGGTAAGTAATGCTCATTGGTGCGTCCATTTATTTATTACTCTTACTCATGCTTAAATATATTCGGCTCATGCTTAGATATATTTAGGTATAAAACAGGCTAATTCAATAGACTCCACCGAAATAATTCACGGTAGATATCTCCGATTGTCAGATTTTATCCCTATTTTTTCTGCACCGATAAAAAAGAATTAAGCGCCCGCTTCCTCTTTTTTGGTTTTGGTATAAATATAAAGTGGTTGCGTCGTTCCCTTAACCACATCAGCATTAACAACAACCTCATCAACGCCGTCAAGGCCAGGCAATTCAAACATCGTATCCAGAAGAATATCTTCCATGATCGACCGCAAGCCACGGGCACCCGTTTTTCGCGTAATCGCCTTCCTCGCAATTTCAACCAAAGCGCCGTCCGTGAAATTCAAGTCAACATTTTCCATAGAGAAGAGACGTTGATATTGTTTAACCAAGGCATTTTTCGGGCGACTCAAAATTTCGACAAGGGCATCTTCATCCAAATCCATCAAGGTTGCCAAAACAGGCAACCGGCCAACAAATTCCGGGATCAAGCCAAAATGAAGTAAATCCGTCGGTTCGAGATCAGATAGGATTTCTCCCGTTTTACGGTCATCATCCGGCGCAACATTCGCCCCGAAACCAATAGATTTTCCTTCAAGGCGATGGGCAATTATTTTATCAAGGCCCGAAAAGGCTCCGCCGCAGATAAAGAGAATATTTGTGGTATCCACCTGCAAAAATTCCTGCTGCGGATGTTTACGTCCCCCTTGCGGCGGAACGCTTGCAACCGTACCTTCCATGATTTTAAGCAAGGCTTGCTGTACGCCCTCACCGGACACATCCCGCGTGATCGAGGGATTGTCAGATTTGCGGGTAATTTTATCCACTTCGTCGATATAAACAATACCGCGCTGTGCCTCTTCAACATTATATTCTGCGGCCTGAAGCAATTTCAGAATAATATTTTCCACATCTTCGCCCACATAACCAGCTTCGGTCAAAGTGGTGGCATCAGCCATGGTGAAGGGAACATCCAAAATACGGGCCAATGTCTGCGCCAGAAGCGTTTTACCGCACCCCGTCGGGCCAAGCAGCAGAATATTGGATTTTGCCAATTCAACATCTTCGCCTTTGATGGAATGTTGCAAGCGCTTGTAATGATTATGAACGGCAACAGAAAGAACCTTCTTCGCCTGTCCTTGACCAATCACATAGTCATTTAAAACCTTCAGGATATCTCCCGGTGTTGGCACGCCATCAGTCGCATTGGTTAAGGTTGTCTTATTTTCCTCACGGATGATATCCATGCACAGCTCAACACATTCATCGCAAATAAAAACCGTTGGCCCCGCAATGAGTTTTTTAACTTCATGCTGACTCTTTCCACAGAAAGAGCAATATAGTGTGTTTTTGCTTTCGCCAGACTTAGACTTTGTCATAAGGTATCTATTCCTATAAGTTCCCTTAATATATTACTTCATCATGCTACTCTGACAATCGTGTAAATCTCAATGGATTTTTCGTCAGAGTGTCATCTTTTTCTTGATCCGTTCACTTATGAGACCAAAACAAGCTCCTGAGCGCCTTATCATTTATCAGATAGCGAGGCACTCAGAGCCTCTATTCATTCACTTTAACGTAATTTTAGCAAAAAACTAGAAAACAATTGATTAACAAAATCAGTTAATTTACAAATTTTTTCACATCTTGCTTATTTTTTATCTTCTTTATTCATGGGCGGTGGTCGCTTGTCGAAGATTTCATCAATCAAACCGAATGTCAAAGCTTCTTCTGGTGACATGAAGGTATCCCGCTCCAGGGCGTCTTCAATCGTGGCTAGATCTTTCCCCGTATGCTTGACATAGATGCCATTCAGGCGTCCCCGCAAAGCCAATATTTCCCGTGCTTGAATTTCAATATCTGTGGCCTGCCCTTGTGCGCCACCAGAAGGTTGATGTACCATAATGCGTGAATTCGGCAGAGAATATCGTTGTCCTTTTTCCCCAGCCGCGAGCAATAGCGAGCCCATAGAGCAAGCTTGACCAATACAGATTGTGCTTACTTTATTGCGGATATATTGCATGGTATCATAAATACCCATCCCCGCCGTCACGACCCCGCCCGGGGAATTAATATAAAAAGCAATATCTTTTTTGGGATTTTCCGCTTCCAGGAACAAAAGCTGGGCAGTGATAAGCCCCGCCACCTGATCATTGACCTGCCCGGTCAGAAAGATAATATTTTCTTTGAGCAGCCTAGAGAAAATATCAAAGGAACGTTCCCCCCGGCTTGTTTGTTCCACGACCATGGGAACGAGGGTGTTCATATAGGTATCCGTTACATCGCTCATAATAGGCTTTCCTGTTTTTTAAGGGCAACGGACATCGTAAATCACAGTCCGTCACCAAATCCTTAATTTTTAAGCCGGCCGATTATTTTTTATCAGCTTTAGCTTGCTGAGGAGCCGCTTTTTTTGCCGCAGGTGTTTTCGCTGCTGGTTTTTTCGCCGCAACCTTCTTTGCCGCAGGCTTTTTCTTCGCTGGTTTCTTCTCTGGTTTCTTCGCAGAATCATCTTGTTCTTCTGCTTCAATCGCCGCGATCAATTCATCGCGCGTCACCTTCTTATCCGTAACGTCGGCCAATTCCAGAATAAAGTCCACCACTTTTTCCTCAAACAAGGGGGCGCGAACTTGTGCCATAGCTTGAGGATTTTTTTGATAAAATTCAAAAACTTCTTTTTCCTGGCCCGGATAACGTTGCGCCTCTGTTGAAATCTGGCGCGTGACCTCATCCTGAGAAACAACAACCTCATTTTTCTGTCCAATTTCAGACAATAACAGACCAAGACGAACGCGGCGAACCGCAATCAGCTGGTATTCCGCTTTTACATCATCCGCAGGCTCGGGGATATCTTCCAGTTTCGCTTCAGGATTTTCTTCCAAGGCTTCGCGATGAAGATCCGTTTTCAACTGTTGCCAGATCTGGTCAAATTCCATGCCGACCATGCCTTCTGGCACATCGAAGGAGACCTCATCTGCCAAAAGATCAAGAAGCGCACGTTTTAATTTGGTCCGGGCCAGCCCTTGATTTTCTTTCTCAACCTGAGCCTTCACCAAATCTTTCATGGCATCGAGGCCTTCCAAGCCGAATTTTTTCGCCATGTCATCGTCGATTTCCACATCGGCCGGCTTTTGCACTTCATGAATTTTCACTTCAAAGACAGCTTCTTTACCCGCGAGATTTTCAGCTTGGTAATTTTCAGGGAATGTCACGGTAACGTCTTTTTCATCGCCGGCTTTAACCCCTTCGAGCTGAGCCTCAAATCCTGGAATAAAGCTATTTGATCCCAATTCCAGTTGATGACCTTCTGCTGCGCCGCCCTCAAAGGGAACGCCGTCCACCTTGCCAAGGAAATCCATAAGAACAGAATCCCCCGTGGCTGCTTTATATGTTTTCGCCGCTTTTTTGAAATTTTTCTGTTGGGCGGCAATATTTTTCACAGCCTCCATCACCTGCGCGTCTTCCGCTTCGACGATCCAGCGTTCCAAGGTAAGCTTGGACAGGTCAGGAACGTCAAATTCAGGCGTAATATCAACGTCAATTGAATATTCAAGATCTTTGCCCTCATCAAAGGAAATGACTTCGATTTTCGGTTGCAGAGCGGGACGCACTTTCTGCTCGTCCAGGGCGGCCTGAGAGGTGCTATTGATTGTTTCTTCTAGGACTTGGCCTAAAAGATTTTTACCATGCAGTTTCTTCAACAAAGAAAGCGGCGCTTTACCCGGCCGAAAACCGGGCATTTTTATTTGGCCTTGAATTTTGAGCACTTCTGCGTCAACGCGCGCATCAATATCATCGGCAGAGATAACAACTTTATATCCGCGTTTTAGACCTTCTGAAATTGTTTCCGTTACCTGCATAACTATTTTGCTTTTCTCTGGGGGCCGACAAGCCGTTTATGTTTAAGCTTAGATTCTTTAGAGCCTCTCGACTTAAATCTATCCATAAAATCAAGGAATGGTGCGGGTGGAGGGACTTGAACCCCCACGTCATAAGACACTAGAACCTAAATCTAGCGCGTCTACCAATTTCGCCACACCCGCATTTTTATCATTGTCATGGTCGAATCTGCATATATGTTGGTCTTTATAGCCATAAAATTACAAATTTCCACAGAAAAAAATACCTTTGTGCAAGAAAGCTGAAAACAGTTCAATTCATATATCTGCCCAAGACGCCTAAAACGTAAGATCTCTACAGTATGATCACCTGATTATCTGAGACAAATTCTTCAGAATATCAGGTATTTGTCCGGCGATATCTTCTGAAATAAGGCCGGGGCCAAAGGCCCTTGCGGCCGCCCCATGTATCCAGACAGCGGCGCAGGCCGCCATGAAGGGCGCCATTCCTTGCGCGACAAGCCCGAGGCATAGACCCGTCAAGACGTCCCCCGACCCTGCTGTCGCCAGCGTAGGCGGCGCGTTATCATTAATAACGAGGCGTCCATCAGGTGAAGCAATTATTGTATCGGGGCCTTTGAATATTATAACGGCCCCTGCCCGTTTGGCGGCTATCTTGGCGGCGGAAAGCTTGTCATAATCACCGCTATCCTCTTTTAGATCAGGAAAAAGACGGAAAAACTCCCCTGCATGCGGCGTCAAAATAGGACAGATCCCTGAGTCTTTTATGGCCGCGAAAAGACGATCTGGCTGACCCGAAAAAACACTCAATCCATCCGCATCAATAATACAGGGCCGTCCGGCGGCTAAAACCGCTAAAACCTGTGATTTTGTCTGCTCCGTGACGCCGCATCCCGGCCCAATGGCCCAAGAGGCCAGGCGGGGATCATCCAATAACCCGCTGAGATCCCCAGCGGCCCCAAAAGTTTTTATCATGACCGCTGTCAATTGGGCCGCATGAGGTAGAATAGCGTCATCCGGGCAGGCGACACTCACGAGACCTGCCCCGATTCTAAGCGCCGCCAGGGCTGCCAGCCGCGCCGCGCCGCTATGACGCGCCCCGCCACTGACAACCACCCCATGGCCTCTGTTATATTTATGGGCATTGGCTTTGGCCCAGGGAAATTGTCCAAGCCAAAGATCAGGATCATTGCAAAATATTTTCGGGCTGATCTCTGCCAAGCTCCGCGTCAAGAGACCAATGTCTGTGACCTCAATATCACCGCAATAGTCTTTCCCGGGATAAAGAAGATGAGCGGGTTTTTTTCTAAAAAACGTCACCGTGGAGGTTGCCTTCAAAGCAGTGCCGCGAATTTGGCCGCTATTCCCATCAATACCTGACGGGACATCCACAGCCACCACGTTAAGGCCCAAAACATTAATTTTAGTGATCAACGCCCCAACAGCACCATCAATGATCCGGACAAGCCCCGCGCCAAAAATCGCGTCCACCACAAGCCCATGTCCCTTAACCGCATCATGTTCCTTAACCCCATCAGGCCCTAGCGCCTCTATTTGCCCATCCCACTTCGCCGCCATAAGGGCGGCATCGCCAGAAAGGGATTTTCTATCTCCCAAAAGAGCCAGCGTAATATCCCATCCGGCCTCTTGCAAAATGCGGGCGGCCACAAAGCCATCGCCGCCATTATTGCCCGGCCCGCACAGGACAATAGTTCTTACCTGATCATAGCGGGCCATGACGTGACGCGCGACGGAAAGTCCTGCTGCCTCCATAAGGTCAGCTCCCAAAATTCCCGCACCTATGGTGATCTGATCCGCCCGCGCCATTTCCTGAACCGTCAACAACATATGCTGCGCGTTATAAAGAGACTTATCGATCATGCGTCAATTCCCATCTTAACAACAACGTCCTTACCCTCCAGATTTAAAGGGGAGGGTTAATAAGGCCCATAGCCCAGTCTTCTTAGCATCTCTATACTCATTTAAGCCAATATCCATTTTTTCATGCCCCTTGGCAGGCTGGGCCTGATAGGTGCCGAATAACTTATCCCACCAGGGAATATTGAAGCCAAAATTACGGTTGGTTTCCGCAAAAATGACCGAATGATGAACCCTGTGCATATCTGGCGTCACCATAAAAAGGCGCAGAATCTTATCAACCGCGCGCGGCAGCCGGATATTACCATGATTAAACATCGCTGTCCCATTGAGAAGAATTTCAAATATCACAACAGCGGTGAGCGGAACCCCGAGCAAAAGGACGCTCCCCGCCTTAATCAGGACAGACAATATTATTTCAACAGGATGAAAGCGCAAGGCCGTCGTCACATCAATTTCCTGATCACTATGATGCACTTTATGCAGCCGCCACAAAAACGGGACGTAATGGAAAACCACATGCTGTCCATAAATAATCAGGTCGAGCAGCAAAAGAGATATCACCACCGTAACCCCAAAGGGAAGGGATAGATTATTCAACAGGCCATAATGATGTTGCGCCGCAAACAGGGCGGCCCCGGCGGCGGAGATAGGCACAAGGAACCTGACAAAAAGACTGCTCAATAGTACAAGGGATAAATTACGCGGCCAACGTAGCCCACGGCTAATCTGCCGCCTGCGCTTAGGGAAAAGTGCCTCCCCCATGGCAACAGCACATAATATAAAGGCAAAAAAAACGAGCCGTACGACGGCTTCATTCTCAAACATCACATATATCCTGCCGAAATTTCTATAATTTGCTCTCGCATCCAAATATTTGCCGGGTCGGCATCCTTATTTTTATGCCAATAGAGATGAAGCTCCATTTCGGCCAGCTCAAAGGGTAATTCTAAAATACGCGCATCATACTGCCGAACTAACCCCGAGGGAACCGTTAAGGCAAGGTCTGTCTGCATGGCGACCAAGGGGGCAACCATATAATGCTGGATTCTTAATTGAATATTCCGCCTTTCCCCCAGATTATTCAGCGCAATTTCCACATGCCCAAGTCCACTACGGCGGCTAGACACATGAATATGATTAAAATTCAGGTAATCACTCATGGTCAGCCTGTCGCCCACAAAGGGATGGTCTTTGCGCAGCATGCAAACATATTTTTCCGTCAAGAGCGATGCGCGGCAAAGCTGTGGGTCATTTAAAGGCGGGGCATCAATCACAAAATCCATCCCCCCCACGGCAAGCTCCCGTATCACATCAAGGCGCGGGACATGATAACTTTCAAGGTTAAGCTTGGGGGCCTTGTCCGTAATCACACCTTCCAAAGACGGTAAAATCATGGCCGCAATCAAATCAGACATACTTATGCGATAGGTTTTATCCGAAATATTCGGCTGAAATACGCCTCCCTCGTTCAAGCTGCTACTCATGAGTAACAGCGCATCCCGAACCCGTCCAATGATATTTTCCGCAACAGGCGTCGGCATCATGCCACGTTTTGAACGGATGAAAAGCGGGTCATCAAACGTTTGGCGAAGCCGGGAAAGTGCATTGCTGACCGCAGGTTGGCTAAGGCATAATATCTCTGCCGCGCGCGTAAGGTTGCCTTCTGTATAGATGGCCTCAAAGACAATGAATAAATTCAAATCAACCTGATTAAGGCGCATAGGGCGGCTTCCATATTATTAGTTTCATGAATAGTATACTATATATATAATAAATTTCAAAAATAATAAATTTCCGTTATTATAGCCTGACAATATGAGAGAGGCACCTATGTCTGAACTATATCTGGTCCGTCATGGACAGGCGTCATTCAATGCAGAAAATTATGACCAGCTCTCCGAACTGGGCCAGTTGCAATCGGCCTATCTTGGGCAGTATTTTGAAGAACGAGACATCATCTTTGACCATATATTCACCGGCAGTCAAACCCGTCACCACCAAACTGCAGATGGCATTCTAAGTGGTTTAGACGCGGAATATATCATTCATGATGGCCTTAATGAATATGACTTCGGCGCCCTTTATCAAGCTTATATGAGTCAGCATCCAGAGGAAAAAGATATGGCCAAAACCGGTGACAGGCGGATTTTCTATCACCGGCTCAAGCTTGCCTTAAAATTATGGGCCGAAGATAAGCTTACAGGTGATTTACCTGAAAACTGGTCTGATTTTAAGGCCCGGGTTAAAAATGCCCTCCAGCATATTCAGGAAAAGTCACATGGCACCTGTCTCGTGGTCAGCTCTGGCGGCCCTATTTCAATGGCCCTTGGGCATATTCTTGAGTTGCCTTCTCAAAAAGTCATCGACCTTAATCTTCAGATTAAAAACAGTAGCTTCAGTCATATTTTCTTAGGCAAGGGCCATATGCATCTGTCCAATTTCAATAATATTCCGCATCTTGATCGGCAAGACCGCCAAGAGGCCATCACGTTTAGTTAAGAGGAGAAAACCCATGGATTTCGATCATAGTCCGAAAGTACAGGAGCTTCGCCGCCGTTTATTATCCTTTATGGAAGCCCATATTGTGCCGCGCATTCGCCAGCATCATGAGGAATTAAAGGCGGATATTTTCCCGGTTTCTTTTATGGAAGACTTGAAAGCCCTCGCCAAATCAGAAGGCCTGTGGAATCTTTTTCTGCCCCATTTGAGCAATGAGGAAAGCGGCACCCGCCTGACCAACCTTGAATATGCTCCGCTGGCCGAGATTATGGGCCGCGTAATGTGGTCATCTGAAGTCTTTAACTGCAATGCCCCCGATACGGGCAATATGGAAATATTTCATATGTTCGGCACCCCTGAGCAGAAAGAACAATGGCTCGACCCCCTGCTCGAAGGACGGATCCGCTCGGCCTTTGCCATGACAGAACCTGATGTTTCCTCGTCTGATGCCACCAATATTCAAACCGTGATCCGGCGTGAGGGGGATGATTATGTCATCAATGGCCGCAAATGGTTCATATCCAATGCTGCCCACCCCCATTGCAAAGTCATGATCCTGATGGGGAAAACCGACCCTGATAACGAAGATCGTCACCGCCAGCAAAGCATGATCATCGTGCCCATGGATACCGCAGGCGTCACCATAGAGCGCAATATTACCATCATGAATCATCACTCCCCCGAGGGGCATTGCGAGATTACCTTTAAAGATGTGCGCCTGCCGGCCAGCAATATTCTGGGCGGGGAAGGCAATGGCTTTATGATGGCTCAAGCCCGCCTTGGCCCAGGGCGTATTCATCATTGTATGCGGTCCATAGGCCAATCGGAACTGGCCCTTGATTTGATGGTAGAGCGGGCGCAGGAACGCAAAGCCTTCGGTAAATATCTCCATCAGCACGGCGCGGTGAGTGAATGGATCGCAAGATCACGGATGGAAATAGATCAAGCCCGCCTCTTCGTCCTCAAAACGGCGGATATGATTGACAAGGTCGGGGCAAAGGGCGCACGAAAAGAAATATCCATGATCAAAGCGATTATCCCAAATATGCAGGTTACCATAGCAGACCGCGCTATGCAGACGTTCGGCGCCATGGGGATTTCACCCGATACGCCCCTTGCGGATATCTGGACTTGGGGCCGTGCCTTGCGCTATGCCGATGGACCCGACGAAGTTCACCTCCGCAGTATTGCCCGTATGGAAATCAAGGAAGCCCAAGATAAACCGGGCTTTACGCTGCCTTACCTCACACCACCCTTACGGACGTAAAGGAAAAATACATGTCTGATCTTTTTAATTTAAACGGAAAAATTGCCCTTGTGACCGGCGCCTCAAGTGGCCTTGGCAATCATTTTGCCAAAATATTGTCTCAGGCCGGGGCCAAGGTAGTGGTCGCCGCCAGACGGCGGGACAAGCTAGATAATTTGGTGCGGGAAATCACAGAAACAGGCGGTGAGGTCATGGCTGTCACCATGGATGTCACCAATATGGCCAGCATCCGCAGGGCCTATGACGAGGCGGAAAAGCACCTCGGTCTTGTGGATATTATCGTCTGCAATGCGGGCGTGGCCGAATCGAAAGCCTTTCTCGATATTGATGAAGATAGCTGGGATTTTACCATGGACACCAACCTTAAAGGCGTCATGCGTGTCGGCCAAGAAGGCTGTAAGCGCTTGGTAGCGGCGGGCAAGACGGGTTCGGTCATAAATATCTCCTCCCTACTCGGGCTTGCCTTTCAAACCCTGCAAACGAGTTATGCCACATCAAAGGCGGCGGTCATTCATATGACCCGCTGTATGGCATCGGAAATGACGCGCTATGGCATTCGGGTCAATAGCATCGCGCCGGGCTATTTTAAAACCGAAATGAATGCAGATTTTTTTGATACAGAACGAGGGAAGGCCTATATTAAAACAATCCCCGCACGAAGGTTAGGCCGCCTTGACGAATTGGATGGGCCGCTGTTATTATTAGCCAGTGATGCCTCCTCCTTCATCAATGGCACGACGCTTGTGGTAGATGGCGGCCATAGGGTAAAATCCTTTTAAAGGACATAAATTATGGATACGCAAAAACTCGCATATTATCTGGAACAGCATATGGGCGGCTTTGAAGGCCCGCTAACCCTGGAAAAATTTTCGGGCGGGCAATCGAACCCGACGTATTTACTTACCGCCACATCGGGAAAATATGTCTTACGCCGAAAACCACCGGGCAGGCTGCTTAAATCTGCCCATGCGGTGGATCGGGAATATCAGGTGACAAAGGCTCTTGGCGGGACGGACGTTCCCGTGGCGACCCCGCGTCACCTCTGCACAGATGATAGCATTATCGGCAGCTGGTTCTACGTCATGGATTATATGGAGGGGCGTATTTTTTGGGACCCTTCCCTGCCAGATGTGGGAAATTCAGACCGCACGGCTATGTATCATGACATGAACCGCGTCCTTGCGGCCATTCATGCCGTGGATCTCGCCGCGCAAGGTTTGTCCGACTTTGGTAAGCCCGGAAATTATTTTGATCGTCAGATTGGCCGCTGGACGAAACAATATAAAGCATCCGAGACCGAATATATTGCCCCCATGGAACAATTGATGGACTGGGTCGCTCAAAATATTCCCGAGGATGATGGCAAGGTGAGCCTGATTCACGGGGATTATAGATTGGATAATTTTATTTTCCATCCCACAAAGCCAGAAATCATTGCAGTTGTCGATTGGGAACTTTCCACCTTAGGGCACCCTTTGGCGGATTTAGCCTATCAGTGCATGCAATGGCGCATGCCCCACGGCTCCCTCATAAGGGGATTGGACGGCCTTGATCGCACAGACCTTGGCATTCCCACAGAAGAAGAATATATCGCGGAATATTGTTTCCGCCGAGGCTGGGGAACTCTTGATCATTGGCCATTTTATCTGGCCTTCAGTTTCTTTCGCCTTGCGGCCATTGTTCAAGGGGTGATGAAGCGCAGCCTTGACGGGAATGCCTCCCATAAAAAGGCTGAGGAAGTTGGTAAATTAACGCGGCCCCTCGCCGACAAAGCCATCGCTATTTTAAAAGAACAACACATGCTCTAAAGGAAAAACTCATGGATATCACATTTGAAGATAAGATCGTTCAGATCACAGGCGCAGGCTCTGGCTTTGGCCGAACTGCGGCCCTGGCGTTTAGTAAGCTCGGCGCAAAACTTGTGCTGTCCGACGTAAATATGGCGGGACTTGAAGAAACCAATAGTCTACTCAAGGTAACAGAAGACCGCGTTATATCCGTCAAATGTGATGTGAGCAATGACACAGATGTGGAAAATATGGTAACGGCCGGCGTCTCGCATTTCGGCGGCCTTGATATTGCCATCAATAATGCCGGCATTGTCCTTAGCATGGACCGCATGGCCGAGGCCAGCCTCGAAGAATTCGATCGCACCATCGCCATAAACGTTAGAGGCGTCTTCCTCTGTATGCAGCAAGAACTTCGCCATATGACCCCGCAACAAAGCGGCGTGATCCTTAATGTCTCCTCCGTCGCGGGATTAATTGGCGCACCATTAGCAGGAGCCTATACCGCCAGTAAACATGCGGTCATCGGCCTGACCAAAACGGCGGCCTTGGAATATGCCCGCAAGAATATTCGTATTAATGCCATATGCCCCGCATTTTGCTATACTCCCATGTTCGATCAAATCATGGGCGGCAAGGGCGGCGAAAAACGGGAACAGAATATCGCCAATATCATTCCTATGGGGCGGCTCGGCACCGCCCAAGAAATCGTCAATGGCATGATGTGGCTTTGCAGCGATCAAAATAGCTTCACCACAGGGCAAGCCATGGCCTTTGATGGCGGATTAACCACGGCTTGAGCCATCTTTTTGGAGACGGGGACAGGGACGGGCACGGGCACGGCCCCATATCGCTTTTTAGGTCTCTAATCGACGAGCTGATCCAGGGCATAGCCTTTGAAGGTTTTCGTGGTGGCAAGAACCACATGGCTGCTGATATTAGCAACGCCTTCCATATATTCAATTAACTTGTCATTCAATTCCAAATATCGATCCATATCAGCGCAAACAATCCTCAGAAAATAATCGAAATTACCGCTCACCGTATAACATTCCACAATTTCCGGGAAATCGTTAATCGCTTTTTCAAAGGTCTTAAAGTTGGCATTACTATGATCATGCATGCTCACCGTCAACAGCACCGACACCGTCCGGCAGATTTTATTCAGGTTGATCACGCCCATATAGGAGTCTAAATAGCCTTCCTCCTCGAGCCGCCGCACGCGCTGCAGGCAGGAACTCGGCGAGAGATTAACCACAGCAGACAGATCATGATTTGTGATACGTGCATTCTTCTGTAAATTCGAAAGAATCTTCAGGTCAATCTTGTCTATGGGTTTCTTTTTGGGCATTCCGCTGTGTTTCCTAACCTTTTTATTATCCTAACTTATTACATTCAAATAATTTAAAACAATCTGCCACAATATACAAGTTCTCCGCATATTATTCGTCAAATAGTCAAAAATAGAAATTTCATTTTCCCTTTAACATGACAGACTGGATTACAGAAGATGATCAACCGAAAAATAGGGCTTTTAACTTTATGGCTAAAAATATTTCTTTAATTGGCGTCCCCAGCGATACCGGAGCCAGCGATCGCGGGGCTACGATGGGGCCAGAAGCCTTGAGAGTCGCCGGCCTTTCAGACGTTCTCACCAAACTTGGTCATAGCGTTACAGATACAGGAAATTTATTCGGGCCAAAAAACCCTGAGCGTAAGTCAGCAAACGGCTATCGCCACCTAAAAGAAAATGTCATCTGGTGCAAAAATATTCAAGAATCCGTCTTTGGCGAAATTAGCGAAGGGAATCTTCCGATCGTCCTCGGCGGCGATCATGCCATGTCTATTGGCTCAATCGCGGCCATTGCACGTTTTTGTGACCAGCAGAAAAAACGACTCTGCATCATCTGGATTGACGCCCATTCTGATTTCAATACGTCACAGACCAGTCCATCGGGCAATATCCACGGGATGCCTGTGGCGGTTGCCGCCGGCTACGGGCCGCAAGAACTTCTGTCCATCGGCCATAAAACGCCCATGGTTGATGCCGCCGATATTTATCAAGTCGGTATTCGGTCTGTGGATATGAAAGAGAAACACTTGGTTATAAAGGCCGGTGTTGTGACCTATGACATGCGCCGCATTGATGAAATTGGCATGCGCGAGGCCATGAATCAGATTCTCAATGACGTAAGGGAAAAAGATGCCTATATACATGTGAGCTTTGATGTGGATAGCCTTGATCCGACCATAGCACCCGGTGTGGCCACCACTATTCCTGGGGGCCTGACCTATCGCGAGGCTCAGCTTTGCATGGAAATGATCCATGATTCAGGCCGGATGATCTCTCTTGATCTTATGGAAATAAATCCTGCTTTGGATACCCGGAATGGCACCGCGAAACTTGCTGTTGACCTTGCCGCGAGCCTCTTTGGCCGTCAAATATTCCCCCCTCAAAGCCAAACGAATGGAGCGTAGCATTATGACCGATCAAAAAAAACTCATTGATCAAGTCAATCGCCGCAGCGCCCATAATTATAATCCCCTGCCCCTCGTCTTGGAAAAAGGCAAAGGCATTTGGGTATGGGATACGGACGGCAATAAATATATGGATTGCCTGAGCGCCTATTCCGCTGTGAATCAAGGTCACTGCCACCCAAAAATCATTGAAGCCATGACGTCTCAGGCACAGAAAATCACCCTGACGTCCCGCGCGTTTCATAACGACCAGATCGGCCCCTTCCTTGAAAAATTATGCCATATGGCAAAAATGGACAAGGCGCTGCCCATGAATACCGGGGCGGAGGCCGTTGAAACAGCCATCAAAGCTGTCCGAAAATGGGGTTATGAAGTCAAGGGCGTTAAAGATAACCAAGCGGAAATCATTGTGGTTCGCAATAATTTCCACGGCCGTACCATCGCGGCCATCAGCATGTCGTCCGAGCCTGACTATAAAAAGAATTTCGGCCCTTTTACCCCAGGGTTGAAGCTGATAAACTTTAATGACCTGCCCGCGCTCGAACAGGCCATAGGGCCAAATACCGTTGCGCTCATTTTAGAGCCTATTCAAGGCGAAGCCGGAATCATCATTCCTGATGAAGGATATCTGACAAAAGCCCAGACAATATGTAAAAAAAACAATGTGCTTTTTGTCCTGGACGAAATTCAAACAGGTCTTGGCCGAACCGGAAAATTATTTTGTTTCCAGCATGAGCCTCACGTGTCCCCTGATATTCTTATCGTCGGCAAAGCCTTGAGCGGCGGCGTATATCCAGTGTCCGCCATCCTGAGTTCTCATGACATTATGGATGTCTTTACCCCCGGCATTCACGGCAGTACTTTTGGCGGGAATCCCCTTGGCGCGGCCATAGGACTTGCGGCCTTGAAGGTCATTGAGGATGAGAAGTTAGCCGAACGATCGCATCTTCTCGGGGATTATCTCATGCGTAAGCTACAGCTTATCCAAACCAATAAAATTACAGAAATTCGCGGAAAAGGCTTGTTTATTGGTATTGAACTGGATAAAGCACTGGGCGGCGCGCGGGCCTATTGCGAAGCCTTAATGAAAAGGGGTGTTCTCTGTAAGGAAACCCACGATCATGTCATCCGGCTGGCCCCGCCGCTGGTTATCGAAAATGAAGATATCGACTGGCTGACGGATATCATTGCCGAGGTTCTGATGGATGAGGCGCTCTGTTAAGGCCGCATTCTAGAACCTTATCCGCGACACCGTCGCAAGAAGCGCCGTTAACGTGCCGCGAAATTTTTCCTGATCTTCCGTGGGCATTTGGGCCAGAAGCCGACCCTCAAGATCCATGGCCATCGCCACTATGGATTGATAAACGTCGCTGCCACTTTTACTGAGGTTCAAGATAACTTTACGTCTGTCTCTGGGGTCTGTCCTCCGGCTGACATAGCCATTCTCCAAAAGTTTATTCAGGGCGCGTGTCACCTGCACCTGATCCATGTCCAGATATTCGCCCAGTTTTTTTGCTGATATGGGCGCTAAACTGGCCAGCATGGCCATAAAACGCCAATTTTCGCCCTTTATATTATATTTCTGGGAATATTCCTCCTCGAGAATATAGCCCGCCTCTTGAGACAAACGCCAGAGTTGATAAGGGATCCAATCCCGAATATCAAATAATTTTTCTTTTTCAGACAAGGTCGGTCTCACGTTCGCTTCATATCATAATTTTATAGCAGATTATCCCCCCTGAAGAAAAGCGATGATTTACCTGAACAAAAAAAGGCCAGAGATTGCGCTCTGGCCTTTCATTCAATAATTTACGCTAGGGGATAATATATGGCTTAGAAGCCCATACCGCCGCCCATGCCGCCCATGCCGCCCATGCCGCCCATGCCGCTCATGTCAGGCATTCCGCCGCCGCCAGATTTATCATCTGGAATATCAGCAACCATCGCTTCTGTCGTAATCAAAAGACCCGCCACAGAAGCCGCATCTTGAAGCGCCGTACGAACAACCTTTGTCGGGTCAATAATGCCCGCCGCGATCAAATCAGTATATTCTTCTTCCTGTGCATCGAAACCAAAATTAGCGTCATTGCTTTCTTTAAGCTTACCAGCAACCACAGCGCCATCCACGCCAGCGTTTTCAACGATTTGACGGAGCGGCATTTCAAGGGCCTTACGGATGATGTTAATGCCAACGGTCTGATCACTATTCACACCTTCCAGGCCTTCCAGAGCGCGTATGGAATAAAGAAGCGCCGCACCGCCGCCAGGGACAATGCCTTCTTCTACGGCTGCCCGCGTCGCATGCAACGCATCGTCAACACGATCTTTGCGTTCTTTCACTTCGATTTCGGTCACGCCACCAACTTTGATAACCGCAACGCCGCCTGCGAGTTTCGCCAGACGCTCTTGCAATTTCTCTTTATCATAATCGGATGATGTATTTTCAACTGCATTGCGAATTTGGCCGCAACGTGCTTCGATCGCATCCCGAGCGCCAGCACCGTCCACAATTGTTGTGTCATCTTTCGTGATGGAAACATGTTTGGCCGTGCCGAGCATATCCAATGTCACTGTTTCAAGTTTGATACCAAGATCTTCAGAAACGACCTGACCGCCCGTCACAATCGCAATATCTTCAAGCATGGCTTTCCGGCGATCCCCAAAACCAGGGGCTTTAACGGCGGCAATTTTCAAACCGCCCCGCAACTTATTGACAACAAGCGTCGCAAGAGCTTCGCCTTCAACGTCTTCAGCAATAATTAATAGCGGGCGACCAGACTGCGCCGCAGCTTCCAATAAAGGCAACATAGGCTGCAGGCTTGTTAATTTTGATTCATGAAGCAAAATATAAGGATTTTCTAGCTCCACAGACATTTTTTCAGCATTGGTCACGAAGTAAGGCGACAGATAACCGCGATCAAATTGCATGCCTTCAACGACTTCTAATTCTGAATCCAAACCTTTGGCTTCTTCAACGGTGATCACGCCTTCTTTACCAACTTTATCCATGGCATCAGAAATCATTTTACCAATATCTGTTTCGCCGTTTGCTGAAATAGAGCCAACTTGCGCCACTTCTTCGCTGGAAGAAATTGTTTTTGTGCGTTTTTTAAGGTCTTCTACGACTTTAACAACCGCAAGATCAATACCCCGGCGCAGATCCATTGGGTTCATGCCCGCAGCGACGGCTTTAAAGCCTTCGCGAACAATGGATTGTGCCAATACGGTCGCTGTTGTTGTACCATCACCGGCTACGTCATTCGTACGGCTCGCCACTTCACGAACCATCTGTGCGCCCATATTTTCAAACTTATCAGCAAGTTCGATTTCTTTCGCAACAGAAACACCATCTTTGGTAATGCGCGGGGCGCCAAATGATTTATCCAGAAGAACATTACGGCCTTTCGGGCCAAGCGTTACTTTCACAGCGTTTGCCAAAATATCAACACCCTTCGCAATACGTGCGCGGGCATCAGAGCCAAATTTTACATCTTTTGCAGACATTCTCTTTATTCCTTTTAAAATATATATTCAGGGAGGGGCTATTATTCAATAATGCCCATGATGTCGGATTCTTTCATGATCAATAGGTCTTCACCATCAATCTTTATTTCCGTACCAGACCATTTGCCAAACAACACCGTGTCACCCGCTTTTACGTCAAGCGCAATGATCGTACCATCTTCCGTTTTAGCACCAGTTCCTGTGGCCACTATTTCACCTTGGCTTGGTTTTTCCTGTGCACTGTCAGGAATAATAATACCACCAGCCGTTTTTTGTTCTGCATCAATACGGCGAACAAGCACACGATCGTGTAAAGGACGAAAACCCATCTCTATAGACCTCTTCTAAAAATTAATGTTACGTATTCCTTTTTAGCACTCGCATCCTCAGAGTGCTAACAATACAAGCAAGAGATATAACTTTAATGTGAATAGTCAAGAGGGCCGCTTTAAAAAAAATAAAAAAAACACCGCTTATCGAGAACAACTTATCTCACCCTCACGCAAGGGGCGAATATTGTCCCCTCGGATCGTCCACTTCCAATGCCCAAAGATCTTCATCATATTGTCTTTGACGCGCAATATAGTCATCTACGGCGGTTTCTCCCCTAGGGGTCTCCCCCAATGGGCGATACCATTCTATATGACCTTCCAGGTTCCGCCTTTGGGCATGGAGATAACAGCTTTGCCGAGAAATATACTGTTTGATCAGGACAATACCCCGATCGCTATCCCCTTTATACAAGACTGTTACCGGCAAAAAAAGACCATCACATCTTCTGATCTCAGCCGTTACCCAAAATGATGTTTTTATATTCTCATCAAACATGACAGAAGTCTCAATTTTATCTCAACGTGGAACAACATAATGTAAAATGGGGTGGCGAGGCCGATAAACAAGAGGGGAAAACAGCGTAAAGAATAAGAAATTGATTCTGAAAAAAAGCTGAGCCATGAAAAAAGGCGGGCATTGCCCGCCTAAAGAAAATCTCGGAAAGATGTTATTTTCACCCTTCCACTCTGCCTATTATACGCTACAACTACTCAACTCTTTTTATTATATTATACGCTTTACTCATTTCTATTACATACCCGACCGTCAGTTAATAAATCATAAATATAAGCCCAGAAACATGTCTTAGTTGGCTTGCCGCCTTAGAAAAGCGGGAATTTCGAGATGATCTTCTTCTCTTTTCTGTGGCTCTGTTGATATCATCTCCTCATCCTCTATCTCGCGTTTATTTTGGCTTGATTGAGAACTGAGCTCCGGAGGATTTCGTTCCGGGTTCAGTAAATCCGACTGCTGAGCGAGGACGGTTTTTTTCGGCTCAGCTTTACGGCGTCCGCCAAAAATAGCGCGCAAGCCCCGTTTTTGCTGCTCTTTATCCTGCGCCTTTTCTTGGACTGGCCCATTTGCCATAGCGGCCTCGGCAAAGGGATCTGGCCGCTGCACTAAAGGTTTCATAGGATTGACAGGCATCATGGGGGCGTCTGAAATGAAGGGGTCGTCACGACTTGCAATCAATTCCGCAGACTCAATCTCATTTTTTTCCGCTTTCTCCTGCACAATCCCCTCGGCCAATTGCGCCAAGATATTATCCGTCTCCCGTTGTATTTTACTTTTAACGGTCTGGGTAATCTCTTCAACGGCATTCACAAGTTCAAGGGTGTCATCTTCGTTATCATTCAGGCCTTCGGCGGGCAAATCATCCGCTGACGTCTTCTCCAAAACGGAGCCTTCTGCTGTGTCTTGAGAAGGTTTTTCAGCCTGTGGCTTGGAGTCAATTTCTGGCTTGCTGCCGAAACTATATGTTTTCCGTGGCTCTTCACTGCGCTGTTGCCCATCGGATTCCATACCCGTGGCAACGACGGATACGCGCATCTTGCCGTTTAAATCAGGATTTAAGGCGGAACCGACAAGAATATTGGCCTCTGGATTTATCTCACTGCGGATCCGATTAGCCGCCTCGTCAACCTCAAACAAGGTCAGATCCATACCGCCCGTAATATTAATCAAAACGCCATTTGCCCCCTTCATGGAAACTTCATCCAGAAGCGGATTTGATATGGCGGCTTCAGCGGCTTCAAGGGCGCGGTTTTCACCTTCGGCCTCACCCGTTCCCATCATGGCTTTGCCCATCTCACTCATAACCGTACGCACATCAGCGAAATCAAGATTGACAAGGCCCGGCAGAACCATCAGGTCGGTAATTCCCCGAACGCCGGAATGCAAGACTTCATCGGCCATGGCAAAGGCATCGGCGAAGGTCGTTCTTTCATTGGCTATTCTAAATAAATTCTGATTAGGAATAATGATCAGAGTATCCACATATTGGGCCAGTTCCTTAATCCCCTGCTCCGCAAGCTGCATGCGGCGGTTGCCTTCGAATTGAAACGGCTTGGTGACGACCCCAACGGTCAATATACCTTCTTCGCGCGCTGTTTGCGCGATAATGGGCGCCGCGCCGGTTCCCGTTCCGCCGCCCATGCCTGCGGTGATAAAGGCCATATGGCATCCGCGAAGATGCTCTCTGATCATCTCAATCGTCTCTTCTGCTGCGGCCCGTCCGACCTCTGGCCGTGCGCCGGCCCCTAGCCCTTGGGTTAAGGCCGCGCCGAGTTGTATTTTCTGTTCTGCCTTGGAATAGGCGAGGGCCTGTGCATCCGTATTGGCCACAACAAAGTCCACGCCCTCCAGTCCCATATTGATCATATTATTGACCGCATTTCCGCCTGCGCCGCCAACGCCGAACACGGCAATTTTTGGTGTCAGTTCCGTTAACTCAGTTGTTGTAAATTCTATAGCCATGGTTTTCTCCAACTGTTTTGATGATATAATGCGATTCAAGATGTTGTAACAATATGTTACCTATAAATTACCCTAAGTGATTCGCCCTGTCTTTAAAAAAATGTATTCCGAGTCGTTTTTCTTATATTTTTGGGCATTTCGAGTCGTTTTTGTCTGTTTTTATCCCATTTCATTAAAAATTTTCCTTTAGCCACTGACCAAAACGTGAGAAAAAATTCAATCCTGGTCTTTTACCTGATTTGCTATGAACCTCATCGGGCATGATCGCGCCGTAATTAAGCAAGCCGGCGCAAGTGGTAAATACGGGGCCTGCCGCCGCATCAGCCAAGCCGCTCACGCTGATCGGCCGGCCGAGCCTGACATAAAAGTCACCGCGCAGCTCTGGGGATTTTTTGACAGAAAAAATTTGTCTGGCCAGTTCTTCAAGGCCGGCAATCTGGCTTGTCCCGCCGGTGAATATAATCCGCCGCCCCACCATATCCGCAAGGCCTGTTTCAATGATCCTGTCACGAACCAATTCCAGAATTTCTTCTACTCTTGGGCAGACAATTTGGGTCAGCATGTCCCGGGAAATGGTAATCTCATGCTCAAGGCCTCCTTCCCCCGTTTGGACAATATCGATTTGGTCTCTTACGGGAACACGCCCCATCAGGCAATTGCCATATAAAATCTTTAGCCGTTCCGCTTTATATTCTGACACCGACAATCCTTGGGCGATATCTCTGGTGACGTGATTGCCCCCGATGGGAATGATATCCCCAAAGACCAATTCATTATCACGGAAGGCCGATATACTCGTCACGCCGCCGCCAATATCAACACATATGGAACCTAAGGCGCGTTCATCAGGAACCAGCGCCGCAAGGCCCGTCGCATAGGGCGTAAGGATCACAGCTTTCATATTTAAATGACATCTGTTAAGGCAGGTTTGGATATTCTTTAACGGGCTTATCGCAACGGTGGACAGATGAATTTCCACCCCTAATTTCTCCCCGAACATCCCAAGAGGTTTGAGGGCGCCCGGCACCCCATCAATACTATAGCTTATGGGGCGAGAATGGATGATAAAACGATCCTCATCCTGCATATTTTTTTGGCCTGCGGCCAAGACATGGTCAATGTCCAGCTGGCTAATTTCATGACCCGCCACATCAACCGCCACCGAGAAAATACGTGACTGGGGCTGGCCTGCGGAAATATTGACAAAAACATCATAGATAGGGCCGCCCCCAGCCATTCTCTCTGCAGTATCGACGGCGGCACGAATTGACGTTTCTGTTTCTTCCATATCCACAACCGTCCCCGCCTTAAGTCCTTTGGATACCTGATGGCCAATGCCGATCACCCTCACCCGGCCTTCGTCGCTGACCTTGGCGATAAAACAACAAATCTTGCTTGTCCCGATGTCTAATGCAGTAATTATCTGCTCTCGCATAGAATTTTAATTCCTATATATTTTCTTCTTTTGAGCCATTTTTATTCATGAGCCTGCGGCGTTCGGCTTCCTTCTTCGTCAGACGTAAAATGGTTTTGCCATGCTGGCGAAGATCAACACTCAAGATTTCCTTATTGAGGATTTTCTGTTTGCTCTGATAGTCATATAAATGATCCCACGCAAGTTCCGGGCCTTTTTCTGGTAATTTTATTTTTATGCCATTATGAAGATTCAAATCCCATCGGCGCCGCCCCACCCACACGGCTGACTTGACGTCTGCAAAAAGATCTGGATATTTATGCTTCATGGCCAAAAGACTCGTCAAATTTTCATTGGCCCCCAGCCCAACAACAAGGGGAAGATGGCCAAATTTTTCAAGGCCCCTATCGGTAATAATTTCGCCGGAATCTGTCACCAAATAGAGTTTTCCGCCGGTCTGCCAAACGGCAGCGGCGTCATGTTCCCTGATGGTGACGTTCAGCACATCAGGCATAATTCTGCTTATGGTCGCATGGCTCACCCAAGGCAACGCCTCGACACGTGTCAGCATGCCCTCTAAATCAACGGAGACGATTGATTGCCCATCATAGAGCGCAAGCGCCGTCGTTACTTGTTTTAACGGCGTATTTTCCTGCCCTGTTACCCTCACGTCTTTGACCGCGAAACCCGCATCAGAGATTTCCTGATCAACGGCATCTCTGGTTTCCATGACCCATGCCTGAAACAAACCACTTTTCCAGATATAAGCAGAGCCAACCAAGGCGACACAAACCATAGTCACGCTCATCGCCCGAAAGAAGATATTCAAACGGCGGCGGCGGATCAGACTCAGCGCCTCTTTTTTTCCGCGTTGTTTGGATGTCTTTTTTGACTTTTTCTGTGTTTTTTTAGTTAGCGGCCACATGACGCATCCTCCACCATCCAACTGACAAGTTCGGCAAAGCTCATCCCGACATAGCGCGCCTGTTCCGGCACAAGGGATAAGGGGGTCATGCCCGGCTGGGTATTGATTTCCAGGATATAGGGAATGGCCTCCCCCCCCGGGCCATCATCAAGGCGAAAATCCGATCGTGTCACCCCCTGGCAACCTAAGGCGTCATGGGCCATTTCCGCATAGGTCATCATTTGATTGAACATTTTATCCGTCACGTCTGCGGGGATGATATGATCCGTTTTTCCGTCCTCGTATTTAGCCTCATAATCATAAAATCCCTTGCGGGGCTTTAATTCTGTGACGGTCAGTGCCTTGCCATTCATCACGGCAACGGTCAGCTCGCGGCCTGCCACATAGGTTTCGACCATAACCTCGTCCGCGTCATGCCATGGGCCGTTCAGACCTTCATGGAAATCGTCTTCAGCCTTGACAATCACCACCCCCACGCTCGAGCCTTCATTATAAGGCTTCACCACGAACGGTCGCGGCAGAGGATCTTTTTGAAAAAGGCTCGCTTTATTAACGATACGATCTTCGGCGCAGGGAATACCAATGGCCCGCAATATTTTCTTTGTCATGACCTTATCCATCGCCACGGCAGAGGCCATGACCCCGGAATGACTATAGGGAAGGGCCAATATTTCCAGCAAGCCTTGCACGCAGCCATCCTCGCCCCATCTGCCATGCAAGGCGTTAAAAACCACATCTGGTTTTAAGGCCACCAGCTCCCGGGCAATATTTGGCGTGACATCAATTTCACTGACCCGATAGCCTTCTTCGCGCAAGGCTTTGGCGACCGCCGCCCCGCTGACCAGTGAGACCGCACGTTCGGCCGACCAGCCGCCTTTCAATAGAGCCACATGTTTAGCCATGTGCGCCGCCTTGTGTTTTTTCTTTTTGTTTTATTTTTTGACCAATGATGCGAATTTCCCATGTAAGGTCGATCCCTGAATTATTCATGACGCGGCGGCGAACTTCTTCGCCCAATTCCTCAATATCACGGGCTGTGGCGTCTCCCCGATTGATCAAGAAGTTACAATGTTTTTCCGAAACCATCGCGCCGCCCAGAGTAAGCCCTCGGCATCCCGCCCCATCAATCAAGGCCCAAGCCTTGTCGCCTTCAGGGTTTTTAAAGGTGCTGCCGCCGGTTCTGGTGCGTAGCGGCTGGCTTTCCTCACGGGCATCGGCAATGTCTTGCATCCGCCGTGCAATGTCCTTTTTATGGCCTGCCGTGCCGCTTAAAATGGCCGAAATACAAAATTTATCCGCCCCAATTTCTCCATGACGATAGGAAAAATTCAACTCATCTGCCGTTACGGTATGACGCTGTCCCCGGCGATCCATCAGTTCCGCTGAAATGAGGATATCTGCCATTTCCCTGCCGTAGGCCCCGGCATTCATCTTAACCGCGCCGCCGATGGTGCCCGGAATCCCCCGCAAGAATTCAAGGCCGCTAAGCCCCGCATCCCGCGCGGCACTGGCAACCGCAATATCCGGCGCGCCCGCCCCTGCGGTAATATCATTGCCCTTTATGGTGATGCCTGCGAATTTTTTACCAAAACGGATGACCGCGCCATCCACGCCGCCGTCCCGGATCAATAGATTCGACCCCACCCCGAGGGGCGTTAGGGCCATATCATCAGGAATACGCCCTAAAAAGGCCGCAAGATCATCCGCATCCTCAGGACTGAATAAAATATCCGCCGGCCCGCCCACGCGGAACCAGGTGAGGTTATCTAAGGGCGCGTTATAGGCCATTTTTCCCCGAACAGAGGGCAATATTTCCCGTTCTATGATAGCCATCATTGGGGAATGTCCTCTAACGTTTCGCTTAACTCTGCCGCCAAATCATAGGCCCATCCGCTGATACTTCCTGCGCCCATGCAGATCACGATGTCTCCGACTTCTGCGACCTCCCTGACCTGCCTTGCCAAATGGGACGGCCCCTCTAGGGCCATCACATTTCGGTGCCCTACGGCCCGAATACCATCGATGAGACTATCCCTGTTCATGCCTTCGATCGGCTGTTCTCCGGCCTCATATACATTCGCGACGATCACCACATCCGCATCATTAAAACACCCGCAAAATTCATTAAACAGACTTTCAAGGCGGGAATAACGGTGGGGCTGGATCACCGCAATCACGCGCCCTTGATAGGCTTCCCGCGCCGCACTTAACACCGATGAGATTTCCACAGGATGATGGGCATAATCATCGACTATAATAATGCCCTGAGGGCGGCCCAGATGGGTAAAACGCCGCTTCACACCAGAAAATTTGGCAAAAGCCTTTCGGATAACCTCACCCGCTATGCCCATTTGATACGCCACCGCAACAGCGGCAAGGGCGTTCAATACATTATGACGCCCCGGCATGGGCAAGGTAATATTCGGCAATATGGCCGTGGTATCATCAAGGCGGTTGGTCATTTCGACGTTAAAGATCGCGCTGCCATCCTTAAAATGAACCCCCGTTCCCCGCACATCAGATTGGGGGCTAAAGCCATAGGTCACAATTTTACGATCTATGATGCGCCCGATAAGGGCTTGAACTTCGGGGTGGTCAATACACATGACGGCAAAGCCATAGAAGGGAATATTTTCCACGAAGCTTTTAAACGCCGCTTTTTCCGTCTCAAAATCACCGTAGAAATCCAGATGTTCCGGGTCGATATTGGTCACGACGGCGACCGTAGACGGGATTTTAACGAAGGTGCCATCTGATTCATCGGCCTCTACCACCATCCAATCCCCATCCCCAAGGCGGGCATTGGTGCCATAGGCATTAATAATACCGCCGTTGATCACCGTCGGGTCGTAGCCTGCCTCATCCAACACAGCGGCCACCATGGAAGTGGTCGTGGTTTTACCGTGGGTTCCGGCAATAGACACGCACCATTTAAGGCGCATCAGCTCCGCCAGCATTTCAGCGCGGCGGATGACAGGCATTTTTGCGGTACGGGCCGCGACGACCTCCGCATTATCAGCTTTAATGGCGGACGAGCAGACGATCCCCCATGCGTGGCCTAAATTTTCTGCCCTCTGGCCAATCATCACCTTGATACCTAAAGATCGTAAACGTGCCACATTGGCATTCTCGCCAATGTCGCTGCCTTGAACTTTATAGCCAAAATTATGCATAACTTCGGCAATGCCGCTCATACCGATGCCGCCAATTCCAACGAAATGCAAGATGCCAATATTTATGGGATGGCCAATATTTACCGGTTGGGGGTTTGCTGTCAATTTTTTTTCCTGACTATTTGTCTGTTCTTTTTTCGTCACCTGCTCAGCCATCACCTACATTAATCCCTTTAAAGTATGCGCCCTTATATTTGTTTTTTTAAGGTCACTTTCTGCAAGACTATCATCCTTGGAAATATCATCTTTAGCGGGCTCAAACTCTTCTATTTTTATGCTGCGGCTATCCCCTTGTACCAAGGCGATCCGTTCCACCAAATCCGCAAGGTCTTTGGTGGCATAAGGCTTACCAATTTTACGGGCCTCTTCCGAGGCACGCCAGACCTCTTTGGGTCTTTTGGCCAGACGTTGCAAAATTTTTGCCAACTGCGCGGCGTTAAAATCTTCTTGTTTAAAAAGCCATGCGCCGCCGCATAATACCATTTCACGGGCATTTTCAATTTGATGGTCATCGGTGGCATGGGGATAAGGCACCAGGATACCGGCGCGGCCCGACGACGTGAGCTCCGCAATAGTGGAGGCGCCGGCACGGCCAATGACAAGATGCGCCCATTCCAAACATTCCGGGATATTGGTGATAAAGGTGGAAAGTTCCACGGCTATCTTTGTATTGGCATAAATTTTTCGCACTTGTTCTATGTCTTCAGGGCGGCATTGCTGGGTTATTTGCAACCTTCTTTGCAGCGCGCGCGGCAATGTGGAAATAGCCTGCGGCACCACCTCAGAAAAAATACTCGCCCCCTGACTTCCGCCAATGACCAATATTCTGAAGATGCTCTCTTCCCCAATATCAGGATAAAATTTATCGCCCAAATCAACAATCTCGGCGCGAACGGGATTGCCCGTCACCACCACATGCCGATATTTCTCCAATTTGGTTTTTTTTGTCTTTTCGAAGGACAAGGCGACCGCATCAACGGCTTGCGCTAAATATCTGTTCACGCGGCCAAGCACCGCATTTTGTTCATGAAGGCACGTGGGAATGCCAAGAGACAGGGCCGCCTTAATGGTGGGAAAAGAGGGATAACCTCCAAAACCAATCACTATTCCCGGGGGCCGTTTCATCCCCGTCAAGAGGAACTTCGCCTCCCTAATGCTCGTGATCATTTTGGGCAAGGCGAAGAGCTTACCCAACAGGCCCCTATGGGCAAATGACACACTATTGATCTTACGGACTTTCGCATCTTTAAACTGTTCGCGGTAATGATACCCCCGATCGTCCGTGACCAATGTAACGTCATGGCCGCGCCGGACAAGCTCGTCCTTTAAGGCGCAGGCCGGGAAAATATGACCGCCCGTTCCCCCTGCCGCCAGAACGATATGACTGGTGCGCCGCCTTTTCATGTCTGCCTCCATGCCGAATTAAGATTTTCCAAGTTATCCCGAGAACCACTGCGGGTTAACGCCAAAACCATTCCCATGGCAATAGAAACCGACAGCATGGAAGAGCCCCCATAACTAATGAACGGCAATGTCATGCCTTTACTGGGGAGTAAGGACAAATTAACGGCAAGATTAATAAGGGCTTGTAGTCCAAATTGAATGATCAAACCTGCCGTTGCCAGAAAGATAAACAGATCCGTTTCTTTCATCAGCGACATCAAGCCACGGACAACAATCACCGCAAACAAAAGGATGATAAACAGGCATAAGATGATACCATATTCTTCGCCGGTTACGGCAAAAATAAAATCCGTATGTGCATCGGGCAATATTTTCTTCACCGCACCTTCCCCTGGGCCGCGCCCGAACAAGCCGCCGCTCCGAAAAGCATTCAAGGCGGTGTCGACCTGAAAGGTATCGCTGGTTCCGGGATATAAAAAACGATCAATACGATCCGTCACATGGGGGATAAACATATAGGCCGCATAGACCCCTGCCATACCGAGTCCCGCAAGAGCCATCACAAAAATCATCGGCAACCCCGCCATAAAAAATTGCGCCGCCCAAACGATTGATATTAATATTGTCTGTCCGAAGTCTGGTTGATTGATCAAAAAGAAAATCACCACAAGATAGGATACAATGGAAATAGCCCAGCCTTTAAATCCCGGCGTTTTGTGAACTTCCGAGAACATCCATGCCGAGAAAATAATGAAAGCAGGCTTTAAAAACTCAGACGCCTGAAGGGTGAAGCTGCCTATTCTTAGCCACCGGCGGGCGCCTTTGGCTTCGGGGGCAATCGCCATGGTTAGAACCAAAAGCGCTAAACAAACTAAAAATAATATCACCCCAAAGCGCCGAACCCAAATGACAGGGAATAACGACACCACAAACATCGTGGTCATGGCCAAGCAGAGGAAAACCACTTGACGTTTAACAAAATGAAACGATCCTAAACCCAATTTTTCTGCAATGGCGGGACTCGCGCCAAATGTCATGACAATACCTAGCCCCCCCAAGAGGACAAGCGCCATCAACAAACGGCGATCAACAGTCCACCACCAGTTACTGAGCAAGCTTGTATCAGTTCTCGAAAATACCGTCATTTTTTTCATGTTACCTCACCTTCAAAGTGGCAAGGCCAACCAAAGCCAGCAAGACCGCAATGATCCAAAAACGAATAACAATGGTGGGTTCTGCCCAGCCTTTTTTTTCATAATGATGGTGAATGGGGGCCATACGAAAAATTCGCTTACCCGTCAATTTAAAAGACACCACTTGCACAATGACAGATACGGTTTCCAGCACAAATAGCCCCCCAACAATTCCCAATACAATCTCATGCTTGGTCACGACGCTCACAGCCCCGAGGGCGCCGCCCAGGGCCAAGCTCCCCGTATCACCCATGAATATCATGGCTGGCGGCGCATTAAACCATAAAAACCCAAGCCCCGCCCCAATGATTGCCGCGCAAAATACCGCCAGCTCACCCGCGCCCGCCACATAAGTCAATTGTAAATACCCCGCAAAAACACTATTTCCCACCAAGTAAGCTATCAAGGCAAAGGTACCCGATGCGATGATCACCGGCATAATCGCAAGCCCATCCAATCCATCGGTCAAATTCACACTATTTGAGGCCCCGACCAGAATAAATATAGCAAAAGGCACCATGAACCAGCCTAAATCTATGAGCATATTTTTAAACAAGGGGATAGCCAGATGGCTGTTCATGCTATCACCGGCCTTATCCATAATGATCACCACTGCAACCGCTGAAACCACAATTTCCATCAAAAGCTTCACTTTGCCCGGCACCCCGTTGGAACTTGATTTTGTAATTTTCTGATAATCATCCAGAAAGCCAATCACCCCAAAGCCCGTCGTGACAATAAGGCAGGCCCAGACATATTGATTGGACAAATCAGTCCATAACAACGTCCCCACGGACAAGCCTAGCAGGATTAAAAAACCTCCCATTGTCGGCGTGCCTTGTTTGGTCAGGAGATGACCCTCTGGCCCATCGAGCCTTATGGGTTGTCCTTTTGTCTGTTTTCGCTTTAAAAGGCCAATGACCCAGGGGCCGCAAAGGAAGCTGATGAGGAAAGCCGTCATCAAAGCCCCGCCCGCCCGAAAAGTTAAATACCTAAAAAGATTAAATATCCCTATATCTTCGCTTAAGGGATATAATAAATAATGCAGCATTAATTTTCTTCCTGATTCCCCCGATTAAAAACACAAAAATATAAATAAATTCGCTTAGACGGCCTGTTTTATAAAGGGCACATCACGGTCTAATATTCGATCAACGATGACGCTCATTCCGCTGGCATGAGAACCTTTGATCATAACCACATCACCATGCCGCAGGTCACGTACCACCACATCCTCCAAGGCTTCTCTCGTTTCAAAATGTCCGCCATTTCGAAAAGCCGCCAATCGGTCAGACAATTTTCTCATATGAGGGCCAACCGTATAAACGCTATCGATGCCTTTGTCCTTGATAATCTCTGCCAAGCTCGCATGTAACGCATCGCTTTTTTCGCCTAATTCTGCCATATCGCCCAAAACGGCAATGCGCCGGCCCCTCTCATGACCATTTTTGTTAAGAGGCGTTTGTTCCAATATCTCAAGGGCGGCCCGCATGGACGCCGGATTAGCATTATAGCTTTCATCAATGAGCAGAAGAGACGTTTCCCCCCGCATATCCAAATGAACCAAATGCCGGCGCCCCCGGCCTTTCAGCGGTTTCATGTCTGCAAGGCCAAGTCCGGCAAGGCCTAAATCGCCGCCGACCGCATCTACTGCTGCCAAAATAGCGAGGCTATTCATCACCCAATGGTGGCCAAGCATACCCACTTTAAAGGTCATGACCTTGTCCTTGATATTGGCAATGACGCAGCTGCAGGTATCATGGAACACCTGACGAATGATATTAACCTGAGCTGAATCATCAGACCCAAAGGAGATAATATTCTTAATTCCAGCTTTTTCGGCCTTATCATATAGCCGGCCAAACTGCCTGTTATCATGATTTAAGATAACGGTTCCTTGCGGCATGACGCCGTCAAAGATTTCGGCCTTGGCATCGGCTATAGCATCTATATCCTTGAAAAATTCACTATGCGCCAGTTCGATGGTTGTGATGATCGCCACATGCGGCCGAACCATCTTTGATAAAGGACTGAGTTCGCCTGCGTGATTCATGCCAAGCTCAAAAATCCCGAAATCAACATCTCGGGGCATTCGGGCCAAGGATAATGGCACCCCAATATCGTTATTATAACTCAATATGCTGGCATGCACCTTTTTATGGCGGTTCAAGGCCGTCTTTAAGGCCTCCTTCGTCCCTGTTTTTCCGACGCTGCCCGTAATGGCAATGATCGGAATATCCACCCGCGCTCTGGCGGCGTGGGCTAATTTCTCCAAGGCAATTTTTACATCATCCACCATCACCAATAAATCAGGATCAAGGCCCTCAACAGGCTTGCTGACCACGGCGCCCACAGCGCCTTTGGCTATGGCCATTTTTACATGGTCATGACCATCCGAATTTGGCCCGATTAAGGCAAAGAACAAGTCGTCACTCTCTAGGGTTCGGCTGTCGATAGATATGCCCATACAGGACATATTTCCCGCTCCCTCCCCGCCCAAAATCGCGCCAATTTCCTGATCCGTCCACAGAGGATATATGGTCATAATGCCGCCCCCCTTTTCGGGTGCCGCCGGCCATAGGACGTTGACGGCATGGCTGACCTTATCTCTGACATATCATCAAAGGGCCGAATGGTTGCGCCGATAATTTGGCCCTGTTCATGTCCCTTGCCCGCCACAAGGAGAATATCCCCTTTGCCTAAGGCCGCCACGGCAGTTTTGATCGCCGTGGCCCGGTCGCCGATTTCAGTGGCCTCGGGGCAGCCTTCCCTCACCTCCGCACGGATCAGCGCGGCATCCTCACTGCGGGGATTATCATCAGTGACATAAACCTGGTCTGCCAATTTTGCGGCGATCGCCCCCATAATTTTGCGCTTTCCTTTATCCCGATCACCGCCGCAGCCAAAAACAACGGATAACCTGTTCTTGACATGAGGCCTTATGGCGTCAAGGACAGTTTCCAAAGCATCCGGCGTATGGGCATAATCCACATATACCCGGGCGCCAGACCCATGACGTCCCGCTTGTTCCATGCGGCCGGGGACGGCTTTAAGATAAGCCAGCGCTTTAAAGGCCTTGACCGCATCGCCGCCGCACCCAATGACCAGTCCTACAGCCATCAAAGCGTTCATGGCCTGAAAAGAGCCAATAAGCGGTAACGTCACATCATAAATTCCCGTCTGGTAGCTCACGGTAATTTCCTGCCCGACGTCTGTGGCCCGCTGCCTCAGCAAACGAATATCGCCTGTATGATGGCCCACGGTAATAATGCGGTGTCCCCGCCCCCAACAAAGATCCGCAATTTCCATCACAGCCGGGCTATCCGCATTCAACACGGCCACGCCGCCGGGCTTCATCACTTCGCCAAACAGACGAGCCTTGGCAAAGAAATAATTTTCCTGGTTGCCATGATAATCAAAATGGTCTCTTGTCAAATTTGTAAAAGCCGCCACAGAAACATTGATGCCATCCAAACGATATTGCGCTAGTCCGTGACTGGAAGCTTCAAAAACAACATGATCAACCCCCACGTCACAGATATCTTTCAAGGCAGATTGCAGGGTAACGGTATCTGGTGTTGTCAGGCCCGTTTTTCGGTCGATACCCGGCCCGTTAATACCTAAAGTGCCCACAGCACCGGCTTTATAGCCCATAAATTCCCATATTTGGCGGGTGAAGGAGGCCACAGATGTTTTTCCGTTGGTGCCTGTAACGGCCACCACGGTTTCTGGTTGTCGCTCAAAATATCGGGCGACGATAAAAGCAAAAAGCCGGGCGGGAATATGGTCGCTCACCCAAATAACATCATCATTATCCTGCACAGCATCCGGGCGACAAAGAATAGCAACGGCACCGGCCTTGATCGCGTCCCCGATGTATTTTGCCCCGTCTACCTGCGTGCCGGGCAAGGCCGCAAAAAGAAACCCGTCTTTCACAGAACGGCTATCGGCCGTAATGCCCGAGATAACGATATCATGGGGGATGTCTTTATTCTGCAATAGGGCCGAAAGCTTCATCTTATCTCATTCTCTAGCGCCAGAGTTATTTTCAATGACCTGCGCCATTTTCAATGACCCGCGCCATTCACCAGAATTAAATTCTGATATTTTGTTTCAACATTTGTCTCTGGCAACACCCCCAGAATGGGGCCAATCCGTCTGATAATATGTCCCACCACCGGGGCAACCGTCCATCCCCCTGTCGCGTAATAAAAGGTATCCTCTGTGCCTTTAGGTTCATCAAGCATGGCAAAAATCAGATATTTCGGGTTATCCATAGGAAAAACGCCCGTAAAGGATGTAATTTTGTCATCTGGATTATAGGCCCCATTCTCAACCTTTTCTGCTGTCCCCGTCTTTCCACCAACCCGATAACCGTCCACATGAGCGTTCTTGCCACTGCCATAATCAACGGCGAGCCGCATTAAGGCACGCATTTTTTGGCTCGTTTGTGCCGATATGACCTGAGGGTAATCCTCACGCTGCCGGTGTCCGGCAGTGCCATATGACGGGTGGCCCGATGTCTTATTCTTACGAATCAAGGTGGCAGGAATAAGGCGTCCGCCATTGATGACAGCAGAAATTCCCGTAACCAGCTGAAGCGGCGTCACCGCGATGCCGTGACCATACGACACCGTCATCGACTGAATTTCGCCCCAATGCTGGGGCAAGATGGGACGGGACAGCCCGGTAAGCTCTATCTGTGCCTTATCAAAAAGACCAAATTTTTCCAAATAAGCTTTCTGAGGTTCGATCCCCACTGCGCGAATAATAAGCGCGGCACCAATATTTGAGGAAAAAGTGTAAATTTCTGGTACCGTCAAAAAACGCTTTTTCGCATGATCATCATGAATCGTGCGATATCCCACTTTTAACGGCTTCCGCGCATCGAATTTATCGGCCAATTTAACGGCGCCGCTATCTAGGGCCATGGCAACGGTAAAGGTCTTTAAGCCAGACCCCATTTCATAGGGTTCTACAATATTACGGTTTTTCATTTCAGGGGTGCCGGGATATATGGGGTCATTCCCATCAAAGTCCGGCAAAGAGGTCATGGCCAACACCTCTCCCGTTGTGACATCCATAACAATGGCCGCCCCCCCCTTAGCTGAAAATTTATCCATGGCAAATTTCAGTTCTTCCCGCGCAATATACTGAATCCTCAGATCAAGGGATAAATATAAGGGGTCGTCAGACCTCATGGGATTTGACAAATGATCATTGAAGAATTTCTCAACCCCTGCCTGCGGCTTACTATCCACATCCACATAACCTAATACATGTGACGCCAAACGTCCTTGGGGATAAACCCGCTTCTCCGCATCCTCCAATATTAATCCTGGATAGCCAAGGGCGTTTATCTTCCAAACCTGGGTCGGGGAAAGATTACGTTTAAGATAGAGAAAATGCCGTGATGATGTCAGTTTATTCAATACCGTTGTTCTGTTTAATTCCGGCAAAACAGCCACAATCCGATCTGCGGTTTCCTCGGGATCACCTATCATACGCGGCCTGACTGCCAAGGAAGGTGCCGGTAAATTGGTTGCCATAACCACGCCATTACGGTCCAGGATATCCACCCGCTCCCGCATAACGTCGACTTGTGGGTTATGCGCTTGAACGATCTGGTCTGAGATATTCTCGAACAAGCCAATGGAGACCAAACGAACCGTTAAACAAGCAAAACCAAAAACAAAAAGCAAAGCCGGTACAATGAGGCGCGTCCTGGCCACCTCTATGGCTTCAGATTTTGCGCCCTCTATATGTAGGTCTGCTGACCTCACTTTTCTTCCTCCAATTTAAGAGAAATACGCTCGTAAAAGTCGATCTTTTTTTCTTTTTCTTTATGGGGCTTGTGTATATTTTCTGTTGGATAAGAGACCAAAATCGCTTTAGAGCCAGTTTTTTTTCCCTGAAAGGCTGGTTTTTTCTCCTGAAAGGCAGGTTTTTCCTGGGGTAACAAAATAGGAAAATCATCCGCAGACAACGCAACCTTCTTTTGATTTTCCCGCGTTGCAATTGACGTTATACGCTGGGCCATTTGATCTGAGCCGTAAGGGGATAGAACTAAAAATCTCTGGCTTAATTTTTGGAGCCTTTCTGGCTGTGACAAATAAGCCATTTCCGCCCTAAGCACCTTTATAGCCGCACGATCCTTTAATATATTGGCAGATAATTGCTGTTTTCGGGCTTCAAGCTGATCTGTGGCTTCCTTTAGGCTATAAACCGTCCCTGCTGAAATAATGACCATCATGATGAAAAAACTTGAAACAACTTTAATCATTTGCCTTCTCCCGTTTTATGTCTTGCTTGTGTCATCACCCAAGGGGCCGCCGTCGTCCGCAAACCCCCGCGTAGTTTTGCCGAGCGTGAGCGGATATTTTGCGCGATTTCTTCCTTTGAAGGCTTTACGCCCCCTTTGGATATCATCGCAAAAGAGGGGGGCATTTCTTCGTTATTTGCAGGCAGCATTGCTTGCGGTAAATGCCGCGACCCTCTTGAATCTCCGCCGCTCCTTACCTTGAAAAAATTTTTAATTATTCTATCTTCCAGGGAATGAAAGGATACCACGCATAGCCGGCCTTCAGGTGCCAAGACATGTTCCGCCGCCGCCAATCCTTTGGCCAGTTCCCCCAATTCGTCATTGACATATATTCGCAACGCCTGAAAGCTTCTGGTTGCCGGATGTATCTGTTTTTTACCCCGAATATAACGCTTGTATCCAATGGCCTTCTCAATAATATTCGCCAGATGAACAGTGCGCGTAATTCGGCCGTTCGCCCGGTTCTGCACAATCACCTTGGCGATACGGCGCGATTTTTTTTCTTCCCCATATTGATATATAATATTGGCCAAGTCTTCTTCGCCCATATCGTTCACCACATCTTCCGCGCTTACCCCCTGATCACTCATCCTCATGCTCAGCGGGCCATCATTTTGAAACGAGAAGCCCCTCTCTGGATCATCAAACTGCATGGAAGACACGCCAATATCCAGGACGACACCGTCAACATCAGGTATATTTTGCGCGGCGAGCAATTCATCCATCTGAGAAAAACATCCGGGAAGAAAATGAAATCGACCTTCAAATTCTGCGCTTAATGCCGCTGCTGTCTCTTGGACAGTAGGATCCCGGTCAATAGCGTAAACAATGCAATTGGCGGCCTCAAGCAAGGCCCGAGAATAGCCGCCCGCGCCAAAAGTTCCATCAATGAATGTTTCGCCGTCCTTGGGGGCCGCCATCCGAATGACCTCATCCCGCATAACAGGCAAATGACGTGGATCGTGTTCTGTCTTTTCCATCATATTCATGCCCCTTCGCTCTGCGCGATATAGGCAGCATAGGCATCTGGATCCCATATCTGAAAAGTGCGCCCAAGGCCGATGAAGAGCGCGCGGTCTGTCATGCCCGTATGGCACATAAATTCCTGAGGCAAGACGATTCTTCCATCGCTATCAATGGAAATTGTTATACTTCTGGATAGGATTTTAGCCGCAGGATCCATTTTCTGAATGGGCGAAACCAGCATATCAAAACTGTTTAATCGCTCGCTAATATCTTCCAAATATTGATAATCAAAGCCCTCAATGGCTTTGCTAACGAGGGACGGGAAAACGGCAATCGACTGGTCATCAGCAGGAAGCGCCGACCGAAAAGCGGCAGGCACGGAAACCCGACCCTTCTTATCCACCCTATTCCTGTATGTCGACGTAAATAACGGCATTTCTGGCCCCAGAAACATTCATTGTGTCATGATCTCAAAGCGCCCTTCGCTTCTCCCTTTGCAGATACTATGGGATAACATGGGATGCTATGGGTAGTCAATGGGATTAGATGGTTTATACCTCCTGTCAAGGGAGGAAAAATAACAGGCTATCTCTTAAATTTCATATTATATTACAAATAGATAGATATATATTTTCACTGATATTGCACCTTTTGCAAAATCAAAAAATAATTCCTTAGTAGCGTTTTTGGGATGAAATGCTGACGTTTGCGCCTCTAACACAACAAAGAGGAGAGAATCGGAGAGGTCGGAAAATGTGGGAATTAAACCAAACCATCATCACCGCCCTTCCATTGCAAGGCTCACGTGATGATAAGTTAGTTGCCTAAAAAGCTGGGAGGATGTTTATGCTTTTGGTAGCTTAGACCCGAGATTGCCGAGTATCTCGCTGACTTTATTGGTGGGTAAAGAAAACTCAAGGCCAATGAAACCGTCCCGTGACCAAACAACATGCGAAGGCAAATGGGGGCTGTCCTTAATCATCAGCCAAACGTCACATTTTGTTTCCAAAGGAAGGTCAATTTTAATTTTAACGCCCTTAAGAGAAAGGTCATATGCAAGACATTCAAATTCATAATTTCCCGTATCGAGTATCGCCTTCAACAAGACAGGCTGACGCGAAAATTGTCTTTGCACTTTTTCTTTTGTCTCTCCCGCGTTTTCCTTGGCCTTATTCATATCTATCACTCACCTTATATATCAGATCCACCATACCGAAAATTGACTATAACGCCATTTAAAGCAACATTGCAAATATCAATATTTTTCCTGATTTCAACAAAAAAACGACACATATTATCGTGTCGCTTTAGTCCAAGCTCATAAGCCTTAAATCAGTTAACTCAAGCCTGCTGAAAGATGACCTAGCCCAACCTTTACGTCTTCAGGGTCGTCTAAAAACACAAGCCCCATAAAACCATCTGCAAACCATATGACTTTGGCGGCCTGTTTCAGCTTGTCCCTAAGCTGCACATAAACATTTGCGCCTTTTTCGATAGAGATATCAGCCTTCAGCCGAATGCCGCCCAGCGAAATATCATAGGCCGTACAATCAATGTCCGTTTCCCCAATACCCAAGGTGGCAGATTGGATGACTGTTCTTCTGTTATGCCTTCGCATACTACTCAAAACCGACTTCATACCCTCGCTCTTCATATTATCTCCTACGCCCATATCTGTTAATCAGGAGAAGCTTATATTAACTTCATTAATAAAAGATAAAAATAAATAGAAAATTACAAAAATAATTAATCAGGGCATGAATCCATCTCATTTTATTTGAATTTTATGAATTTTTAAATCTCCCTTAAGAGAGATTCGATACACTTTTGATCAATCGTGATTCAGGCAAGGTTTATGAAGGGCGATAATTGTTTTAAAAATATTATAGGTAATCATTATGAGTGAAAAATTAAAAAGATTTGAAGTGTCACTATACAACAAACAAGTCAGAGAGTGCGACGAACAAGATAAAGAACATCCGAATTTTAACCGTACTTGGGCGAATTTAAATTATCTTGTCTATGAAGGAAAAAATGAGCAGGAAATCATGGACCAGGTACGCAAAAGACATCCGGAACGCAAGGGCTTTGTCATAGATAAGATTGTCGAAATAAAAGAATATGAATTTGTAAAACCCGTAGGACAAAGATTTTAACCAAAATGAGCTATCTGGGCAAAATTAAAGTATCCAGCCAAAATTTAAAGTATCCAGATGGTCTGTAAGCCGGGTTTTGTCCTCTCGTCTGTCCTAAAACAAACGCAATGGATGACCATTCATCTAGGGGCGCTGTTGCCAGCGCCCTCCTGCGATCTACCCGAACGACACTCCGGAAGAAGAGCTGCCCTCATAAGAGAGCTGACGTTCCTATTCGATCTTGCACCCGGTGGGGTTTACCCTGCCCCCCCTGTTACCAGCGGGGCGGTGCGCTCTTACCGCACCCTTTCACCCTTACCCATTTAAGATAACATCTTAGACAGGCGGTTTGCTTTCTGTGGCACTTTCCCTGAAGTCACCTTCGCCGGCCATTAACCGGCACCGTTCTTCCGTGGTGCCCGGACTTTCCTCTCCTGCATAAATGCAGCAGCAGTCATCCAACCATCTGGATTTTTAGGAAACTAATCTAATTTAAGGAATAAAAACAGAAAAAAACACCGTTGTCGTCACATTAATGTCATGTTTTAGTCAAGAGACACCGATAAAGCGTCAAGAGCCTTGCGTACGTCATCAAGAGAATCGGAAAATTTTAACCCCATAAATTCTCCCGCGCACCAGACAACTCTCGTATGGAGCGTTACTTTATTTTTGACTTTAATCGTAGCTTCCGTTCCTCTTGCCAGCGGCAGCGGCAACTTCAAACGGAAGCCGCCTTTGGAAATATCATACAAGGTTGCGCGAAATTCATATTCCCCGACATATAGGGTCGCTGGCCAGACCACGGTACGCCGTTTCGTGGATCGCATATATTGCAATCCTTCTTTGATACTTCTAATTTTTTCAGCATTCTGCCTAATTATTTTTTCCCCAGGCGAAACAGTCATAATTCACCCCTCCGCTCATATAAGTGACAACTATTTAACGGATATTTTAGTCAGAATATATTGACAATTCTTTAAGAAAAGGACTAATTTTTAATAAAATATACCTGCGTCTTGCCTTACGTACAAAACTCAGGCACATTGTCCCAAATATGAAAAAAATACTAGAAACGACTGGATATAAATCTATGACCAGAAATACCTTTGCCGCGCTGTTTCTCGTTGGAACACTTGCCTGCTTGACCACAGGTTGTTCTGGGGATGAAGACTATATATTTGAACATGGCCCCGCCGGCCCAAATACTGAAAATACCCTTAAAAATCTACCCGAAGGCCTGCAACCAGATAAGAATAAGGCCAACCATACAAGCGAGACGCTTGAACCAGATCAATGATCTATTCTTGATATTTTGGCCGCCAGTAAGCTGTCCAATAGGAGATGACATTCCCTGTCCGGAATGCCCGTAATCTGGTTTGGCCGAAAATGTCGCTGGAAGGCACATATGACGGCCTCTGTCCGAAGATCCCTCTGGCCACTGCGGGGAACGTCATAGCCATATCGCGCAAGCTTCTCTTGAAAAGAAGATACATCTCTGAGGTTTCTCTGTGGCCCCTCTAGTCTCTTCGGGGGCCACAGACCTATCCCTTCAGCGGCAAGACCTTGCCAATCAAATAGCTCTCCCGGGTCACATTTGCGATCCGCTGCCACATCAGAATGGCCTAAAACATGCCATGGCTTAATCCCATGCCGACCTATAATTTCCTGACAAAGCGGCACAAGCGCGGCCATCTGCTCTGCGGGAAATTTTCTGTAATTTCCCTTATAGTTTGGGCTGTCATGTCCGGGATTAACCAATTCAATGCCAATAGACAGACCATTAATATCCTTATCATTCTCCCAAGCGGCCACGCCGGCATGCCAAGCGCGTTTATCCTCAGGTACCAGAGGGAATATTTGTCCATCTTCCTCGATAAGATAATGCGCGCTCACCGCAGCTAGCTGATCACATAGCCTCTTCAGCGCCTCTTGCCCTGTTGCCATCCCTGTGTAATGCAGGATGAGGTATTTAATTTGAGCCTTTTTGGGCCGCTCATTATAATTTAAAGATCGATATTCCGTCATGGCAGCAATGCCGCCACAACGCGGCGTTTCGTCCACCAGTCGCGCAAATGAATGACGCCTAAGCCAAGCAACGTCAGGCCCGATCCCATCAGAAAACGCGGCGTTAAAGCCTCATCAAAAACGAGGACGGCAGCGGTGGTAGCAAAGATGGGCACCGTGAGCAAAATCGGCGCAATCAAGGTAACAGGATGACGTTTGAGGAGATAATTTATGCCGCCATAACCCACCACAGAGGATAATACTGCCGTATAAAAAACAGTCCCCCAGCCTGTCAAGTCGACACTCATAATTTGTTCTAGCTGCCCCTTCTCGGTAAATAAGGAGAGGCTGAGGAGGATGGGCACACTAAATAATGCTGCCCAAGCTTGGGTATTAAAGACCCCTACATTTTGAAGCTTACGCATTAATATGGTGCCGGTAGAATAAAACATGGTTGAGATAAAAATAATAATAATGGCGATCCGTTCATCGGCAATGGCTGGATCAAAGGAGATGACTAATATTCCCATAAAGGCAATTACGATACCGCCGCCGCGCCAATAGCTTATTCTTTCCTTCAAAAAATAATGCGCCATGATCAGGGTAATGGGCACATGCATCTGCACGATAACAATAATGGATGTCACCTTTTTCGCAAGATCCAGTCCCATAACGACAAAGGCAAAATGCAGCCCCCCAATACATAAGCCAATGGCAAAGAGCATCCACATATGCCCCTTCACGCGCCGCAGCCAAGGCGCTAATATTAAGAACACAATGGCAAAGCGCATTGTCACAAATAAAAATGGCGTCAGATAATGGAGGCCAGACTTCATCACAACAAAATTAACGCCCCATACAATGGCCACAAGAAAGGCAAGCAAAATATGTTGAAGAGGCATGGTCTTCTCCCTATTTCATATTGCGGTCTTTTGAAATTTTATCATAAGCAACATTTATGGCAGATAATTTCTCATTGGCCACCTCGACAAATTCTTTGGGCAGACCTTGGGACGCCAAAAGGTCGGGGTGGTGTTCCTTAATGAGTTTGCGATAAGCGGATTTTACCTCTTTATTGGTTGCCTCAGGCTTAACCCCTAAGATGCGATAGGGATCGTTATGATCAGGCCCTATATTTTCGGCTCTAATCCGGTCAAATTCCGCACGACTGAAGCCAAAAATATCAGATACTTTTTTTAGAAAATTCAGCTCTGAGGGATGAACGACCTTATCAGCCCGAGCAATATGAAAGAGAATATTAAGCAATTCCTCAAGCATGGCCGGCCTGTCGTGAAATAAATGCGCCAGTTGCTGGGCATAAAGTTCAAACCCCGTGGTTTCCTTTCGGGCCAGATTAAAGACATGGGCAACATTTTTCATCTCGCCTTCGGGAACTTGAAAGGCCTGCTTGAAGGCGTCAATTTCTTCGCGGCTCACATGGCCATCAGCCTTGGCCATTTTTGCACTTAAAGCAATAACGCCGATGGTAAAGGTTATCTGGTCACTTTCAATGCTCGTGGGGCCATTGATTTTCTTGCCAATATAATGACCCGCTACAGCGCCAATGATGGCGCCAATGGGGCCGCCCAAAATAGCACCGCCCGCCGCACCGCCAATGATTGAAGACCAGATAGACATAATCAAAATTCCTTTACCTTATTTATGATATTCTATATCACTTATTGATCAGAATGATAGATACAAATAAAAAAGAACGCCATATGAAAGATAAAATTTCGCCGCCCTATTATGCGGTTATTTTTAGCAGCATCCGAACCGATACCGATGAAGGCTATGCCCAGACGGCGCAGCATATGGAAGCATTGGCCGAAAAACAGCCCGGCTACCTCGGCTTTGAAACCATCGGCTCTGGCGGCAAATCCATTTCCATTTCTTATTGGGATACATTGGACAATATCGCCGCATGGAAAAACTTGCCCGATCACGTCGCCGCACAGAAATCAGGTCAGGAAAAATGGTATAAAAATTATATCGTCCGCATTGCGAAGGTCGAAAAAGAATATTCTTTTGGCATGGAATACCCCTAAAAAGGCCAGAGCCAAAAACCACGGTCAAGGCCGCTTTCGCATTTTTTGAGCTGGGCTGCATATTTAAGGCTGTTGCGTTTGACTTTACGGGCCACCGCCATCAGCCAGGGTTTTTTAAGATAGCTCTTGCGTTTATAACCACCATGACCCTCATGATAGGCCAGATATTGATTTTCGGCATCCCACTTTGATATCCCCAATGTTTTCTGGCTTATATCCGTATACCAGCCCATAAAATCCACCGCATCGCCAAAATCGTCGCGGTCGGCACCGCTATTGCCGGTTTTCTTTTTATACCAGTCCCACGTGCCGTCTTTCACTTGGGCATAGCCATAAGCCGTAGACTTTCGCCCCCAAGGAATGATCCAGAAAATATGGGTGCGCTGGGTTCTGGCATTATGCTTAAAAGAGGATTCCTGGCGCATAATAGCAAGCTGTACATGGATCGGCAGACCATATTTTTTCTTGGTCCTGAGCATGGCTTTATACCACCCACTTTTTTCCTTAAAAATAGAACAGCTGTCATCAATATTGCTCGGCGGCGTGGTCGCGCAGCCACTAAGAAGAGCAATAATCACTAAAGTCAGTATGGGAATTTTAAATTTCATTTTCTCCTACATCATCTTATTAAGCCATATTACTGCTCAGCCAGCGTCTTGCCAGCTTTACGTCCATGTCCCGCCTTTTGGCGTAATCCTCTAGCTGATCTTCATCGATTTTGCCGATGCCGAAATATTGGCTTTCGGGGTGGCTGAAATAATAGCCGGATACGGATGCGGTTGGCAACATGGCCATGCTATCGGTGAGGGTGACGCCCGCATTATTAGGCCCATCAAGAAGCTTGAATAAAGCAGGTTTCGTTGTATGGTCAGGGCAGGCCGGATAGCCGGGAGCTGGCCGTATGCCGTGATATTTTTCGCGGATTAAATCTTGATTGGACAAGTTTTCATCCTTGGCATAGCCCCAATATTCGGTGCGAACCATCTCGTGCAGATGTTCGGCAAAAGCCTCGGCCAACCGATCAGCGAGGGCCTTCAGAAGGATGTCATTATAATCGTCATGAACCGCCTTAAATTCTGCCAGCTTTTCCTCAATGCCAAGACCTGTTGTCACCACAAAACCGCCCATATAATCGGGAATATGACTTTCTGCGGGCGCAATAAAATCACTCAAGCACATGTTATATTTGCCGGCCCGCTTACGGATTTGTTGACGCAAGAATGGCACCATTTCCAATATTTCTGTGCGGCTTTCGTCGGTATAAAGCGCCACATCATCGCCCACAGCCCCCGCAGGCCAAAACCCGATGGCGGCCCGCGCGGTGAGCCATTTTTCATCCTGAATGGATTTTAGCATCGCCTCGGCATCGGCGAATAAATTACGGGCCACTTCGCCAACAACGTTATCTTGCAATATCTTAGGATAGTTGCCTGCCAATTCCCACGTCCTGAAAAACGGCGTCCAATCAATATAATTGATCAGCTTGCCCAAATCATAATCATCAAAGGCCCGCACCCCAAGGAATGATGGTTTGTGCGGCGCATGCTTTGCCCAATCAACGGGATATTTATTGTCGCGGCAGTCGCCAATAGTAATGCGGTCTTTTTTCTTTTGGCCTCTGGCATGGGCATCGCGCATATCCTGATACTCACCTGCAATCTTCGTCACAAAATCTTGCCGATGACTTTCGCTGAGAAGATTACTGGCAACCCCCACGGCGCGTGAGGCATCCAACACATGAATAACAGGATGATCATAATGAGGGGCGATTTTGACCGCCGTATGGATTTTGGAGGTGGTCGCCCCGCCAACCATCACAGGGAGGGTGAAACCCTGCCGCTGCATTTCTTCTGCAACCAGGGCCATTTCCTCAAGCGAAGGCGTAATCAGGCCGGACAGCCCGATAATATCCACCTTTTCTTCCTGCGCTGTTTTTAGAATTTTATCATAAGACACCATGACGCCAAGGTCGACAATCTGGTAATTATTACATTGCAGCACAACGCCAACGATATTCTTGCCAATGTCATGAACGTCGCCTTTAACCGTGGCCATAAGGATCTTACCCTTGGCCCTGACATCACCAGAGATGGCCTTTTCCGCCTCAATGAAAGGCAGCAAATAAGCCACAGCCTGTTTCATCACCCGCGCAGATTTGACCACTTGGGGCAGGAACATCTGACCTGATCCAAACAGGTCTCCTACCACATTCATGCCGTCCATGAGCGGGCCTTCGATAACCTCAATGCCCATGTCCAATTTCTGGCGGGCTTCTTCGGTATCTTCTACGATATAGGTGGTGATTCCTCTGACTAAGGCATGAGACAAGCGGGCCTCAACAGTGCCCTCGCGCCAGCTTAAATCTTCGGTAAGCTGCACGCCCTTCTCGCCTTTAAACTGGGCCGCAATATCAAGCAACCGATCCGTGGCATCATCCCGCCGATTGAGGATGACGTCTTCCACGCGGTCCCGAAGTTCGGGCGCTATTTCCGAATAAACCGTGATCAGCCCTGCATTAACGATGCCCATATCCATACCCGCCTGAATAGCATGATAGAGAAATACGCTATGCATCGCCTCCCGCACGGGGTTATTACCGCGAAAGGAAAATGATACGTTGCTGACCCCACCAGACACATGGGCATGAGGCAGGGACTGTTTAATTTTTCGGGTGGCTTCAATGAAATCAACCGCGTAATTATTATGTTCCTCGATGCCCGTGGCGACGGCGAATATATTGGGATCAAAGATAATATCTTCTGGCGGAAAACCCACCTCGTTTACCAAAACGTTATAGGATTTCGTACAGATGTCCACTTTACGGGCGCAGGTATCCGCCTGCCCCTGTTCATCAAAAGCCATGACCACTGCCGCTGCGCCGTAATTTTTAATCAAGCGCGCCTGCGCCATGAAATTTTCTTTCCCTTCTTTCATGGAAATACTATTGACCACGGCCTTGCCCTGCACGCATTTTAAGCCCGCTTCGATCACTGACCATTTAGAGCTGTCGATCATCACCGGCACACGGGATATATCAGGTTCCGACGCGATCAAATTCAGGAAAGTGACCATGGCTTGCTCACTATCGAGCATGGCCTCATCCATATTAATATCAATGATCTGCGCCCCCGCCTCGACCTGTTGGCGGGCCACATCAAGGGCGGCGGCAAAATCGCCCTTCAGGATGAGCTTCTTGAACATGGCAGAGCCGGTCACATTGGTTCGCTCGCCCACATTAATAAAGATGGGGCTTTTTTTTACTTTTGGATCAGTCATTGTTGAATCACCTCAAATGGTTCAAGGCCAGACAAACGCATATGCCTGTCCACTTCTGGAATTTTACGGGGCGCGATACCCGATACGGCGGCGGCAATGGCCGAAATATGATCTGGTGTCGTCCCGCAGCAACCGCCCACAATATTCAGCAGGCCGCTGGTCGCCCATTCTTTCAATTGAGCCGCCATTTCAGCAGGGCTTTCATCATATTCGCCCATTTCATTGGGCAACCCCGCATTAGGATGCGCGGATATACCGCAGTCGGAAATTTTAGAGACAGAGACAATATGCTGCCGTAGATCCTTGGCCCCAAGCGCACAATTAAACCCGATAGTGAGCGGCTGAGCATGGCGCACCGAATACCAGAAAGCCTCCGCTGTTTGGCCCGACAATGTGCGGCCCGAGGCATCCGTAATGGTGCCTGAAATCATCACGGGCAGTTCAGTATCCTGCCTTGAAAAAGCTTTCTTAACCGCAAATATCGCCGCCTTGGCATTCAACGTGTCAAAGATGGTTTCAATCATGATCACGTCCGCGCCACCTGCCATAAGGCCCTCAGTTGCCTCAACGTAATTGTCCACCAATTCATCAAAGGTCACATTACGAAAGGCGGGATTATTCACATCCGGTGACAGGGATGCCGTACGGCTTGTGGGGCCAAGCGTGCCCACCACAAAGCGGGGCTTGTCTGGCGCAATCGCCGTAAGTTCATCGGCAACTTCCCGGGCAATAGCCGCGCCTTGTTTGTTTAATTCGTAGGCCAGGCTTTCCATGCCATAGTCGGCTTGGGATACGCGGGTTGAGTTGAATGTATTGGTTTCCACAAAATCCGCCCCCGCTGCAAAATATTGGCGGTGAATATCCTTAATGGCATCGGGCTGCGTGAGGCTGAGCAGGTCATTATTGCCCTTCACATCCTGCGGCCACTCTTTAAACCGCGCGCCGCGATAGGCTTCTTCGCTGAATTTATGGCGCTGAATCATGGTACCCATGGCGCCGTCCAAAACCAGAATTCTGTTTCTTAAGGCGTCTTTCAACAGGTCATTACGGGCCGTCATGGGGTCTCTCCTTCTGGCCGAACACCCAAAAAGTGGCATATGGTGGTGGTCAGTTCTGATCTATTCAAGGTGTAAAAATGAAAATTCCGAACCCCGCCTTCATAAAGGCGCATACATTGTTCCGCCGCAACGGTTGCCGCCACATGTCGCCTGACGTCTGGCCGCGCATCAAGACCTTCAAATAAATTCTCAAGCCATTGGGGAATGCTGGTTCCGCACATGGCGGAAAAATTTCGGGCTTGGGCAAAATTCGTCATCGGCATGATGCCAGGGATGATCGGCACGTCAATGCCGGCCGCCAAAACCTTATCCATAAAACGGAAATACATATCCACATCAAAGAAATACTGTGTGATAGCCTGATCCGCACCCCCATCAATTTTTCGCTTTAAATTATCAATATCGGCCTGTTGATCTGTGGAATTCGGATGACTTTCAGGGTAAGCGGCAACAGACAAATGAAAGTTACCTATTTTTTTAAGGCCCCCAACCAAATCTGCCGCATTGATATAACCCTCGGCATGGGGCGCATAAGCGGCCCCTGCCACTGGCATATCCCCGCGCAAAGCCACAATATTCCGCACCCCCATATCCCAATATTCCCGCGCAATATCATCAATTTCACCGCGTGAGGCCCCAACGCAGGTCAAATGCGCGGCGGGAACAAGGTCTGTTTCCGAAAGCATGCGGGCAATGGTCGCATGTGTCCGCTCCCGCGTACTGCCCCCTGCGCCGTATGTCACCGATACCATCTCAGGCTGCAAAGGCGCAAGCGCACCAATACTTGTCCATAAGGCCTCTTCCATTTTTTCCGTCTTCGGCGGGAAAAATTCAAAGGAGACCTTGATATCCGTTGCTTGCGCGGCAAAAAGGCTTGGCCGTAGCCGCTCTATGGTCGTCTTGTCATTTATATTTTTTGGCACAATATATTCTCAATTCATTCGTCAAGTTAATTAATTTTATTGGCAACCCAGATCGTTAAGTCCAGCTCTTTGCCTTTCAGATGCATCACGGGATCGTTTTTTAAACCCACATTCGTCATCCAGCCAATGACCTCTTCGTCGTTAAAACCAAGCCTTCTATGAGCTTGTTCTTCCCGCAGATATTCCAATGTGTGCGGTGCAAAATCAACCACAATCACTCGCCCGCCCACCCGAAGTAGCCGGCTCGTTTCCTTTAAGGCCGCACTGGGGTCATCGGCAAAATGAAGCACCTGATGGATTAAGATCAAATCCATAGAGTCACTATTCAGTGCCAGATCGTACATATCCCCCTGACGAACCTGACAATTATGTAATTTTGATTTTTCCAGATTTACCCGTGCCACAGCCAACATTTCGCGGCTAAGATCAATCCCTGTTCCCCGGCCAATGCGGCTTGCAAAAACCTCCAAGAGGCGGCCTGTGCCTGTGCCCACATCCAGAAAATCATCAATTTTCATATCACCCGTGACATCTAGCAGGATTTTCTCCACATCCTCTTCCGATTCATAGAGCGAGCGAATACGGTCCCAACTCTCTGCATTCTCACTGAAATATCTGTTGGCCTTACTCTGCCGTTCCTGCTTGATTTCTGCGAGCCGCGCCCCATCATGCCGTAATATTTGTTCTGAAAAGGGAATAAAATTCATCACGGCCCGCGCCAGATCACCCTCCGGGCCGCTCTCGGCTAAACGGTAAAATATCCATGTTCCTTCCCGATAGCGTTCCAAAAGGCCCGCTTCGCACAACAGCCTCAAATGACGGGAAACACGGGGCTGACTTTGCCGTAAAATAATGACAAGTTCCGTCACCGTAAGCTCCCCGGTGCGGAAGAGGGCCAATATGCGAAGGCGGGTTTCTTCCCCCACGGCTTTCATCGCATTAAGCATCCTGTCGAATCCGATTTCCAATTGGTGGCCCACCTGTCCTGATTATTATTTTTTACAAAGATACATATAAAGATATATTTATATAATGTAAAGAATTGATGTTAACTAAATTGTGATGATTTACTTGTAAAGCTATATTGCAAATGGACGCCGCCTATATTACAAGTTCATCTGAGATCATAGTCAGAAAGAAAACGTAATGTTACTCGTTCATAATTTTTTTGGGAAATTCTTAGAAAACCTCAAGATTTCTTTTCGTAATATTGCGGTCGCGATGATCTCAGCATCGCTACTTTTAACCGCCGGTTGCGCCAAGCGGCCCCCCAAAACCGACCCACAGGCCTTATCCCTTTATTTGGAAAAAAATGATCCTTTAGAGCCGATGAACCGGGTAATTTTCTCGTTTAATACGAAATTTGACAAAATTATTCTTGCGCCAACCGCACGATTCTATCGGCAGTTCGGGCCGCCGGATATCCGTAAAGGAATATCGAATTTTGTCGGAAACTGGCGCGAGCCTGTGACCTTTGTCAATGATATTTTACAAGGCAAGCCCAAGCGGGCGGGATCAAGCCTCACCCGTTTTCTCGTTAATTCTACTTTTGGTCTGCTGGGGCTGCTCGATACGGCGACCTATTGGGGCATAGAACATCATAGTGAAGATTTCGGCGAAACATTTGCCGTTTGGGGGATCGGCGAAGGGCCCTATATCATGATGCCCTTTCTAGGGCCGTCCACGGCGCGGGACTTCTCAGGGATTGCGGTCGATTTCTTTTATGACCCTGTCAGTTTATGGCTTAACCATAAAGGATGGACTTATGTACGCTATGGTCGCCTTGCCATGCGCGGGCTTATTTATCGGGAAGAAAATCTGGAGACGCTGGATGACCTCAGCAAATCTTCAACAGATTTTTACGCCACCATCCGCAGTGCTTATCGTCAAAACAGAGCCTATGACATTAATGACGGCGTCCTTAATACGAGCGCCGATGACGATCTGTTTGACGAGAATTTTTAGCCCCTTAAAGACAATAGGCCTGCAAGAAAGTCTGCTGGCCTGCTCTCACCTTCATCGGGTTAATTTTTTATATTGAAGTTTATGAGGACGATCAGCGGCGGCCCCCATTCTTCTATGGCGATCATTATCATAATCTTCATAGTTGCCTTCGAACCAGACCACCTCTGAATTGCCTTCAAAAGCCAAAATATGTGTCGCGATGCGGTTTAAAAACCAGCGATCATGGGAGATAATAACGGCGCAGCCCGCAAAATCTTCCAAGCCTGCCTCCAAGGCACTCAATGTTTCCACATCAAGGTCGTTGGTTGGCTCATCAAGCAGAAGGACGTTGGCAGGGGTTCTTAACATTTTCGCCAGATGAACGCGGTTGCGCTCTCCGCCCGAGAGTTGCCCTAACTTCTTTTGCTGGTCAGTCCCCTTAAAGTTAAAATTTCCCACATAAGCGCGGGTGTGGACTTCGCGGCCATTAAAATCAAAAACATCCAAACCGTCAGAGATTTCTTGCCAGACGGTCTTGCTGTCATCCAGATCATCGCGGCTTTGGTCCACATAACCAAGCAGAACAGTTTCACCTACTTTAAGCGTGCCTGAATCTGGCGTTTCTAATTTGGTAATCATTTTAAACAGGGTGGTTTTACCGGCCCCGTTGGCCCCGATGATGCCGACAATGCCGCCGGGCGGCAGGCGGAAATTCAAATCATCAATCAGGAGCTTGTCGTCAAATCCCTTACAGAGATGTTCAGCCTCAATCACCATATTACCTAGGCGCGGCCCTACCGGAATTTGAATTTGTGCATCAGAATTACGGCCCTCTTGCGCCGCAGCTAATAGGTCATCATAGGCATTGATACGCGCCTTGCTTTTGGCCTGACGGGCTTTGGGAGACTGACGTATCCAGGCTAATTCCCGTTTCATGGTTTTCTTGCGGGAGGCTTCGACTTTTTCTTCCTGTGCGATCCGTTTTTCTTTTTGTTCCAGCCAGCTCGAATAATGACCTTGATAGGGGATCGCGCGGCCCCGATCAATTTCCAGAACCCAATTCACCACATTATCAAGGAAATATCGATCATGGGTCACGAGAATGACCGTGCCGACATATTCTTTCAAATGATTTTCCAGCCAGGCGACAGATTCCGCATCCAAATGGTTGGTTGGCTCATCAAGCAGGAGAATTTCAGGTTTAGACAGCAGCAAACGACAGAGGGCCACGCGGCGCCGCTCTCCGCCTGAGAGCACCGTCACATCACTATCCTTTGGCGGACAGCGCAGGGCTTCCATAGCAAGCTCGACCCGGCTATCCAGATCCCATGCATCGGCGGCATCAATTTGATCCTGAAGCCCGCCTTGCTTGGCAATCAGCTCATTCATCTCATCATCGCTCATCGGTTCGCCAAATTTCAGGCTGATGTCATTGAACTCATCAACGATAGCCTTCAAATCACCGAGGCCTTCCATGACATTTTCAAAGACATTTTTTTTCGGATTTAAGTGAGGTTCCTGCTCAAGATAGCCCACATTGACGCCCTCTGCCGCCCATGCCTCGCCCTGAAAATCCGTATCCTGCCCTGCGATGATCCGCATTAAGGTGGATTTCCCCGCCCCGTTTATGCCAATGACGGCAATTTTCGCATCAGGCATGAAGGATAAGGTCACATCCTTAAGGGTTGGCTTTGCACCGGGATAGGTCTTTGACAGACCTTTCATCACGTAACTATATTGATAAGACGCCATATGTCGCTCTTCACGTTAAAAATGATTGATATTATTGCCTCTTATTACCTAATCTTAGGGCATAGTGCAACGGGCAAAAGCTTTGGTGATAATTTGTTCCAAGTATTTTTGGTCGGTTTCATCAAAATTCGCGGCTTTTTCGCTGTCAACATCAAGGACGGCGATCAGGTCTCCCGTTACGTTAAAGACTGGCACAACAATTTCCGAAAGGCTCCGGCTATCACAGGCGATGTGACCTGGAAAATCATGAATATTATCCACTAATTGCGTTTGTTTTGTTGCCGCCGCCGCGCCGCAAACCCCGCGCCCAAAGGCAATACGCAGGCACCCCAAACTGCCTTGATAGGGCCCAATGACAAGTTCTGCCTGTTTTTTCTCATCAACCAAATAAAAGCCGGTCCAGAAAAAATCATCAAAAGCTTCTGACAACAGACAAGACACCGTGGCCATACGGGCGATGACATTGGTCTCCCCCGCGATCACGGCGTCGATTTTCTGCGCCACATCGATATATTTTTGAATTTTGTTCATCATTATTTTTATCTTACTAAAATACCCCTTGTCAAATGCTTCCCTCTTGGGTGATAAGACAAGATACTCAGGACATCATTTATGCATAACCCCGATCCCATAGCAGAGACGACGTCATCCCAAAGTGGCTGGGGTGCCTTGTCTCGCCTTCCCGGAAACCCCATGATGTGGGTGTTAATTTGGAGCGAACTAGTCGTGTTCGGCGTGTTTTTTATCAGCTTCGCCATTGCTCACATCTTACAGCCAGAAATTTTTAGGCAATCACAAGACGGCTTGAACAGGTTTTTAGGCGGGATCAACACGATGGTTCTTATCACCAGTGGTTTTTGTGCGGCGATGGCCGTGACGTCTGAACAAAAAGGCCAGCCAAAAGTCATGCGCCTCTGGATTAGCGCTGCGGTCATTTTGGGCTGTATTTTTTTATGGGTAAAATATTTGGAATATGCCGAAAAATTCGCTCAAGGAATCGGTCTGGAAACCAATACATTCTATACGCTTTATTTTCTTCTAACGGGATTTCATGCGTTCCATGTTATCTTTGGCATACTTATCCTGATCATTGTCGCCTGGAAAAACAATATTGAAAACTTAGAGATTGGGGCGACATTCTGGCATATGGTTGACCTGATTTGGATTATTCTTTTCCCCCTCGTTTATCTGTTGCGCTAAGGGGCGGGGAAGATGATATTTAAAAACCCAAGCATCCGCACGCTTATGATCTGCTGGATCATCCTCATCGGGCTTACCATTGGTACAATGATGACTGGGCGCGTTATGACTGACACGTCCTTAAGTGGTCTTTCAATCATCGCCCTTGGTGTGATCACATGGGTCAAATCCATGTTAATTTTGCGCTATTACCTTAACCTCAAAAGTGCCTCCCGTGGCTGGAACAAGGTTTTTAACAGTTATCTTTTTATTATCCTCGGGATTATCACGCTGATTTTTCTTCTGGGAAAGACATAGAATCAGCTTCTGTCCCCATATAACGCTGACGTTTTTTTGGCTTTAACAGATGAAGGTCGACCATAACCATCCCATCAACGGCATCGGAAAATTCAGGGTCAGTTCCAAAGTCAAAAAACTGCGTTCCGCCCATCTCCGTCAGTTCGGTATATTGTTTATAAAGCGTCGGCACCGAAACCCTCATATTCGCGAGCAATTGCCTCAACTGCCTAAAATCCTTGATATAATTATCCCCGTCAAAGGTTTGGGCCAAATCTTCAATGGATTTTTGTTTGAAATGATAGGGGTTTCGTGAGGCGGCAACCCCCTCACTTCGTTGAAAATACAGGCGGTAGAAATAAACCATAAGATCTTGCGCCGATCTAGGCATCTGATTTGACATGCTGACCGCGCCAAATAAATAACGATAATTTGGATGTTTCTTTAGAAAAGCCCCCATGCCGATCCAGAGATATTCAAGGCTCCGCTTTCCCCAATATTTTGGCTGTACAAAACTACGCCCTAGTTCCAACCCCTCCTTCAGATAGGCGTCCATCTGATTACCCAATTCAAATAAACGGTGGGTATAGAGCGCATCTCGGCCCTTTTCCTGGACCAGCTTTTGCGTATCACAAAAACGGTATGCCCCTGCGATTTCCATATCTTGGTGATCCCATAACACCAAATGGTAATAATCAACATCATAGGCATCAAAGTCACGGGCCTTCCCCGTCCCCTCGCCAACGGCCCGAAAGGTTTCTTCCCGCAGTCTGCCGATCTCGCGAAGCAAGGCCGTATCGCCAATGTCCTTTGCCAGATAGATGACTTTACCGTCTGGACTTTCCCCCAAAATTTCCTGAGACGATAAATCCTTAAAGACATCATGTGATCTTTCCGGCTGGGCCACCGCCGTATAGGTGCGAAGCAAGCCTTTTTTGCCCCGGCCAATGCGTTCCACATGACTACGGAACAGCTTGGCGGCCGCGCGGTCATTGGTGCCGGTGAGGCTATTATAATCAACCAGATCCCCCACCCTGATCGGGATGGTCTTCTTGGCTTGGGCAAACATTTCCCGCACTAACATAACCATAGACAGCGGTTTGGAAATTAGGGCGGCCAAATAAAAAGCTATGGAATTTCGGGCCTGAACATATATGGGCAAGATTGGGGACCGCGTTGCCCTTGCCATTTTCAAAAAGCCCTTCCGCCATTTCCCATCCCGAATGCCAAGGGGGCCGATACGCGATACCTCGCCCGCCGGAAAAATGATCACGGCCCCATCATTATTCAAATAATCCTGAATGGCCAAAATTTGATGCCGCTTGGTCGCATTATTGATATTATCCACAGGAAATATTAAATTCTCAATAGGTTTGATCGTACTTAAATGTTCGTTAGAGACGATTTTAACATCGCGCCGAACCCGTGAGACAAGCCGCAATAAGGCCAGACCATCCAAAGAGCCAATGGGATGATTAGCCACAATGATAAGTCGGCCCTGCGCGGGTATTCGCGCTCTTTCCTGCTCCGCAATCGTCACATCAAAGTCAAAATAATCCATCACAAGGTCGATAAAATAAAATCCTTGTGCATGAGGATATTTCCGCGAAAAATTCTGAAAATCCTTTTCGCGAAACATGAAACTTGCCCCGCGACAGACGATTTTAAATAACCTGCGTTTTTCTTCCAATTGGGGAAAATGACGCCTAATTATATTTTCTGCAGATATCATAACTTACCTCATAGGGATGCCTCTTTTCTCCTGTAATATATCAAAATCCCATGACGATCCCGCGTCATAGCCCTTGCAGATATATGACATTTTTATGATGTTTTTATAACAGCCAAATAAAGCATATTTTAAGCTTTATGCCGCCGTGATCAGGCGTTAGCTATAGAGGCCCTTATATTGTTCACGAAGGGTTTTTTTCTGAACTTTCCCCATGGCGTTACGGGGCAGTTCGGCCACCATGATGAGGCGTTTTGGGACTTTAAAGGCGGCAAGGTCTTTTGCTAGAGCTTTTCTTGCCCTAGCTTCGTCGAGTATTGCGCCCGATTGCAGCACTATGATGGCCGTGACGCCTTCACCAAAATCCGCATGGGGGACGCCAATGACGGCGCTTTCTTTGATGTCAGGCAAGGCGTCAAGCTTGGCTTCTATTTCTGCGGGATAGACATTGAGGCCCCCTGTAATAATAAGGTCTTTACCACGGCCAGAAATACTGACATAGCCTTGGGCATCGATCGACCCTAAATCACCGGTGATGAAGAAGCCATCTGCCCTAAATTCCGCGGCTGTTTTCTCGGGCAGGCCCCAATAGCCTTTGAAGACATTTGGGCCTTTTACTTCAATGCCGCCGATTTCCCCTTGGGGCAAGATACGGCCTGTTTCGGGGTCTGCGATACGCAGTTCAACATCAGGAAGAGCAAAGCCAACGGTGCCCGCCCGTCTTTCCCCGTCATAAGGATTCGAGCTATTCATATTGGTTTCGGTCATGCCGTAACGTTCGAGGATGGCTTGGCCAGTTCTTGCAGAAAAATTTTTGTGGGTTTCTGGTGATAACGGCGCAGACCCTGAAATAAACAGCCGCATATTTTTTGCACGTTCTGCGGTGAAGTCACCGAAGCCTAACAGCCTGTGATAATGGGTGGGAACGCCCATCATAACCGTGGCCTTGGGCAGCAGGCGGCGCACCTCCGCTGCGGTAAATTTTGACATGAACAAAAGGGAACTGCCCGATAAAAGAACGGTGTTCGTCGCCACAAAAAGACCATGAGTATGATAAATCGGCAAGGCATGCAGCAAAATATCCTGTGAGGTGAAACGCCAATATTTCGTGAGGGTTTGGGCATTCGACGTCAGATTTTTATGGGTCAGCATCGCGCCTTTCGACCGGCCCGTTGTCCCAGACGTATAAAGGATCGCGGCAAGGTCATCGGCCATTCTAGGGACGGTTTTAAAGGCCGCCTCTGAAAGATCGGCAAGGCCGGGCAGGCTGCCGCTGCCTTGGCCGTCCATGGTTTGCACTCGGCAGGCCCCGAAGCTTGCCGCGACCTCATCAAAGCCGCTTTTTGCCTCAGGCCGGCAAACGGCCAAAACGGGCGCCGCATCGCCAAGGAAATACGTCACCTCGCTTAAGGTATACTCGGTGTTAAGCGGTAAATAAACCGCCCCCAAACGAAGACAGGCCAGATAGAGAAACAAAACTTCGGGACTTTTATCCGTCTGTACGGCAACCCTGTCTCCTGCCTTAACCCCAAGATTTTTGAGGGCATTGGCATATTGACCTGACCGCGCGTGTAGATGGCCATAGGAATATATTTTACCTTCCGCCGTTTCAAGGAAGAGATGATCCTCAGGGGGCCTACAGGCTTCGATGACATCGTATAAATTCGCACTCATTTATTTACCCTAATCAACTCAATCTGCAAAAACAAGCTATTACAGGCAGAAAAGCTCCGTATTTCCGCCGGTGGCGACGGTATTGATGGTCAGGGTTTTTTCGGTGGCAAAGCGGAACATATAGCGTGGGCCGCCTGCTTTTGGGCCAGTGCCTGATAAGCCTTGCCCGCCAAAAGGCTGCACGCCGACCACCGCGCCGACCATATTGCGGTTGACATAGGTATTCCCCACGTCAAGCTTTTGATAGATATCCTGCGCCGTGGCTTCAATACGGCTATGAATCCCAAGGGTCAGGCCAAACCCTGTATTTTTCACCTGATCCAAGACCCTATCCAAATGCTTTGCCCTATAGCGAATGATATGAAGAATCGGGCCAAAGACTTCTTTGGTTAAGTGATCCAATGAGCTGATCTCATAAATACACGGGGCAAAAAAGCTTCCGCCGTCGCAAGAGGCGGGCAAGGGAAGTTCCGCCACGAATTTAGCCGTCTTATCCATCATCGCCCGATGATCCCAGAGCATGGCCTGAGCCGCCTCGTCTATTACCGGCCCCACATCGGTTGATAAGTTCATGGGGTTCCCTATGGTGAGACAAGAAAGCGCCCCCGTCAGCATCGTGATAATTTTATCGGCCACATCCTCCTGAAGATATAACACCCGAAGGGCGGAACAGCGCTGCCCTGCGGATAGAAAGGCAGAGGAGATGACATCATCTACCACCTGTTCCGGCAGGGCCGTACTATCGACGATCATGACATTTTGGCCGCCGGTTTCTGCGATAAGCGGCACGATCGCGCCGTCCCGATCTGCTAGAGTGCGGTTGATCAGCTTTGCCGTCTGGGTGGAGCCGGTAAAGGCCACGCCGCTGATCCGCTCATCCGCCACCAGCGCCCCGCCTATGCGCGCGCCGTCCCCGGGTAAGAGATGCAAGATATCGACGGGCACGCCCGCTTTATGAAGGATCTTTACGGCCTCACCCGCGATGATTGGCGTCTGTTCCGCAGGCTTGGCAATGACCCCATTGCCCGCCGCCAAAGCCGCTGCCACCTGCCCCACAAAGATCGCCAGGGGGAAATTCCACGGACTGATACAAAGAAAAATGCCCCGCCCATGAAGGGACAGTAAATTTCGTTCCCCCGTGCAGCTCGGTAATGATATTGGTGTCTCAAAGTTTGCCGCCCCCTGCAACGCGTAATAGCGCAGGAAGTCCACGGCTTCGCGCACCTCTGACAAGGCATCGGCAATGGTGCGGCCGGCCTCCTTGGCGATGATTCCCATCAGCGACATCTTCGCCGCATCCATCATATCTGCGGCCCTGTTCAAGATATCGGCGCGGGCCTTGCCGCCCAGAGCATCCCAGGATTTTTGGGGCCCCATTGATAATGTTACCGCCTGATCAATATCGGCATCGGTAGGCAGGCCTACCTGCCCGATGATATCGCTCACATGGGCCGGGTTCACACTATTTTCTGCCGGCCGATCAAGCATTTTTCCGCCAATGATCGGGCCAACATAAAATTCTTTTGCCACAGCCTCCTTCATTTCCTTGAGAATCTGCGCGACCTCATCAGGGTTCGTAAGGTCAAGGCCTAGCGCATTATCACGCCGGCCAATTTCGCGGCCAGAGGCGGACAAAATATCTACGGGTAGCGGAATCAGACCATGACGGCGCGGGTTTGTCGCCTCCACCAATTTGGCCGGATCTTCCATCAAGTCTTCCACAGCGACCCTCTTGTCCATAAAACGGTTCACAAAGGAACTATTGGCGCCATTTTCCAATAAACGCCGCACCAGATAGGGCAGCAAATCCTTATGAGCGCCAACGGGGGCATAAACCCGAACGGCAACTTTGGGCATGGTCATATCCTGAAGCTGGTCATACATCAACTGCCCCATGCCGTGGAGCCGCTGAAATTCAAAATCTCTCTCATCGCCCGCAAGTTCTAATATTAGGGCCGCCGTATAGGCGTTATGGGTGGCAAATTGCGGATAGATCACATCCCGCGCCCGCATCATCCGTTCAGCGCAAATCTGATAACTAAGATCCGTGCTGGGCTTTCGCGTATAGACAGGATAATCGGGCAAGCCCAATTCTTGTGCATGCTTAATCTCACTATCCCAATAAGCGCCCTTCACCAAACGCACCATAAACTTGCGGCCAACGTCATGGCCCAAGGCAATAAGCCAATCCAAAACATAGGGTGCACGTTTCTGGTAAGCCTGCACCACGATACCAAGGCCGCCCCATGGGCTAAGTTCTGAATCCCGCGCAAGCGCCTCGAAAATATCAAGTGACATATCAAGCCTGTCGGCTTCCTCCGCATCTATGGTAAAGCCAATGCCCCGCACCTTTGCCGCCAAGGCCAGCGCCCGGATCCTGGGATACATTTCCCCCATCACGACGTCAGACTGGGCAAATTCATACCGGGGGTGAAGGGCGGAAAATTTCACAGAAATCCCGTGAGCCTCATAAACGTCTTTAGCTTCCTTGGCATTTTTGTTTTCTTGGCCAATCGTCTCAATGGCCCGCATATAGGCCTCATAATAAAGGCCGGCATCGGACATGGTTCGGGCGCCCTCGCCCAGCATATCAAAGGAGAAACGGGTGCCATCCCGATTTTCTTTTTTGCCCCGTTTTGCCGCTTCCCCTATGGTGCGGCCCAAGACATATTGCCCGCCCATAATACGCATGGCCTGCATCACCGCACTGCGTATCACAGGTTCTCCCGTTTTAGAAATAAGCCTTTTCATCCAACCCGAAGTATTTTCCGTGACATCCCGGCCAAGGGTCACAATCTCGCCGGTCATCATCAATCCCCACGTCGAAGCATTCACAAATAAGGACTCTGACATTCCCCTATGATCAGACCAATCGCCCGATTGTATTTTTTCAGAGATAAGTTTATCTGCCGTCATGCCGTCTGGCACCCGTAGCAAGGCTTCCGCAAGGCACATCAGCGCCACGCCTTCGCGGCTAGACAGGCCAAATTCCTGCAAAAAATAATCCATCGTACCTTGATCATCACTTTTTGATCTTGACAGGCTAACCACATGACGGGCAGCGGTTACTATTCTTTTTCGGGCGGCGGCAGAGAGGCCAGAACTATCCAGAAGATTGGAAATACAGGCCTCTTCATCCCCATGGGTCATGGCCCGCATTATGGTCCGAATTTCACTTAGATTTTGCGCCTGATCGGCGGATTTTTCTGCCAAAGAATACATCATCATCTCTATCGTTATTTATACTAGTCGATTATGCTATTATAATACCTAAATAAACAAATATCTCACTATAATTAAAGCATTTTACGACAGATAAATCACAATAAACCGTTAATAACAGAATTTTATGCTATAAAAAAATTCAATTAACATGCCACGATATTCACCGCCAAGCCCCCCTTCGAGGTCTCTTTATAAATGGTCTTCATGTCTGCCCCTGTCTGGCGCATGGTTTCAATGACTTTATCCAGAGACACCATATGCTTGCCGTCTCCCCGCAGCGCCAGGCGGCTGGCATCAATGGCCTTGACCGCCCCCATGGCATTACGTTCTATGCAAGGCACCTGCACCAAACCGCCAATAGGATCACAGGTCAGGCCGAGGTTATGTTCCATGCCGATCTCTGCCGCATTTTCAACCTGACGCGCCGTCCCGCCCATCACCGCCGTCAAAGCCCCCGCCGCCATAGAACAGGCCACACCGACCTCCCCCTGGCAACCGACTTCAGCTCCAGAAATTGAGGCATTTTTTTTATAAAGCGAGCCAATTGCGGCGGCTGTCAGCAGGAAATCATGAATAGCTTCTTTGCCCTTTCGATTATAAAAGCGATCGAAATAGCGTAAGACAGCCGGAATAATCCCTGCGGCCCCATTGGTCGGCGCGGTCACGACACGGCCGCCTGCGGCATTCTCCTCATTCACCGCAAGCGCCCATAAATTAATCCAGTCCAGAATCACCGTGGGGTCACAAAGCTGTCTTTCCTGACTTGAACAAAGATCCTCATAATGTTGCGCGGCGCGGCGTTCTACGGCGAGTCCACCGGGTAAGATTCCGCGCGCGCGGCAGCCACGATCAATACAGTTTTCCATGGCCTGCCAGATGTTATCCATGCCTGATGTCAGCTCATCTGCGGGCAAGAAGACGGCTTCATTCTTACGCATAACCTCGGCCACATTCATGTCATTTTCTTCGCATATGGCCAGAAGCTCATCCCCTGAATCAAAAGGGAAAGGCACAGATTTTTGCGGTATATTTGGCGTATTTTTGCCTATCTCCGCTTCCGATGAGACAAAGCCGCCCCCAATGGAATAGTAACAATCTCGGGACAGAAGCACGTCTTGCCGGTCAAAGGCGTGAAATTCCATGCCGTTGGTATGGTGCGGCAATAAGTCTTCCCTATGGAACGTCACATCCTTGGCGTCATCGAAAGAGATGATTTTTTTACCGAGAAGATTGACGTTTTTTTGCGACCGTTGCTGCGCGGTGGTATCTTGTATGATATCCGGGTCAATGGTCTCTGGAGAAAGTCCCATAAGTCCAAGCAAGAGCGCAATGTCCGTGCCATGACCGAGGCCCGTTAAGGCAAGCGAGCCATATACATCAATGTGAATTTTATCTATTTCAGAGAGAAGATTCGCGCCGTCCAATGACAGAAGAAATCTGCGCGCGGCGATCATGGGCCCCACCGTATGAGAGCTGGACGGCCCAATGCCAATTTTAAAAAGATCAAATACGCTTAGAAACATGACCTTGCCCCTCCGAGGAAAACCCGTAGAGCTACACGCAAGCTCCTGAAGCTTATTTATTTAACATTTTCACTTTTATCGACTGACTTGATATGATCAAGCACCCTAAACCATTTGTTGGTCTGACAAATTTGCATTGCCTGTGACCGCCCCAAACGTCGGATCAGTTGCCTTGCCAAAGCCTTAACCGTTTCATCCGCCATATTTTATCTACACTTTCACTCAAATTAAGTCATGCCTGTTCATTTCTTAATATTGCCTAAAAATGTGGCAATAATAAGCCCTAATTTTCTATGAATTACGCCTCATATTATGCTTTGTCAACGCCTAAGTCGATTTTTTAAATGGGGGTTTCTGTCCAGCGTAATATCGTCATGAGGTTCTCTAAAATAGCAGCATAATATACTACTATCTTAGGCATATATCTGATATAAGTCTATAAATAAGACCTTGATAAAGAATAAAACTCTAAAATATGATGAAAAGAACAAAACGCGACATATGAACGATACCACGGATAAACAGCGGCCTCTTGATAAAATTGATCAGAATATCTTGAATATTCTGCAAAATGATGGCCGTGCCTCAAATGTAAAGCTTGCCCAAACCATAAATTTAAGCCCCACACCCTGCTTGGAAAGAGTCAAAAGACTAGAAAAAGACGGCTATATAAAAAAATATGTCGCCCTTCTCGACTCAGACCTTCTTGGCGCCGCATTGGTGTCTTTTATCGAGGTATCGCTAGACCGCACGACAACAGAGGCCCTTGATCGATTTCGCCAGGAAATATGCCTCATGGCAGAAGTCCAGGAATGTCATATGGTGGCGGGTGGTTTTGATTATCTGCTCAAGGTCAGAACCCGCGACATGGCCCATTATCGGCAATTTCTGGGTGAAAAACTCTCCAGCCTGTCAAACGTGAGCAGCACCCATACCTATGTGGTGATGGAAGAAGTCAAGGCGACGAGCGCCATCTCCCTGCGCAATGATTAAGCCCTAACCCTTATGAACAGAATTCACCCATGACAAAAATTACCTTCCTCACGCCCGAAAATGAAACCATCATTGTGACAGCGGATAGCGAAAATACCTTAATGGAAACCGCCGTAGAAAATAACATTTCTGGCATTGACGCCGATTGTAATGGGGGCTGCGCCTGCGCCACCTGTCACGTCCTCATTCCAGCGGGCTTTCACGATAGGGTCACGGCCATGGAAGAAGATGAGAAATATCTCTTGGATTTTCTGGACAATAGACAAGAAAATAGCCGCCTCAGCTGTCAGATAGACATCACCGACAAATTGGATGGCATGATTGTTACGATTCCAAAACCGGTATAATCATAGCTTTCATACCAACAGATACACACTTCTGAATATCTTACCGAATAACCGTTTTTCTTTAGAATTATTGCCGTAACATGTTGATAATACCAGAGAAATCCATGTCATCCGCGCTCATATCGGTGAATTTTTCGTATAAATCACGGGATTTTTCCCCAAGCGGCGTACGCGCGCCAACCGATTGAGCCGCCTCTTGCGACAGGCGTAAATCCTTCAGCATCATGGCCGCCGCGAAGCCCGCTTTATAGTCATGATTGGCCGGTGACGTGGGCACAGGCCCCGGCACTGGACAATAAGATGTCAGAGACCAACATTGCCCCGAGGCTTTCGAGGAAATGGCAAAGAGTTTTTCCGCCTCTAGTCCCAATTTTTCCGCCAGAAGAAAAGCCTCCGCCACAGAAATCATCTGAATGCCGAGCATCATATTGTTACAAATTTTGGCGGCCTGCCCCGAACCGGCCTTGCCTGCATGAATGATATTCGCCCCCATAGACTTAAGATAGCCCTCGGCGGCGGCAAAGGCGTCATCCGTGCCGCCCACCATAAAGGTAAGGCTACCCGCTGCGGCGGCGGCAACGCCGCCTGATACAGGCCCATCCACCATTTTCATGCCCGCAGCCGTGGCGGCCGCGACAACGTCGCGCGCACTTTCCACATCTATCGTTGAGCAATCCATCATCACCGTACCCTTGTCCGCTGCGGCGATCAAACCGCTCTTCCCAAGATATACGGACTTTACATGCTTTCCCGCAGGCAGCATCGTGATGACCGCATCAACATGGCTTGCCGCGTCCTGCGCGCTGCTGGCGGCCACGGCGCCTTCCGCGCAAATATCCGCAACCACCTTCTCGTTTAAGTCAAAGACCTTGAGCGCATGCCCGGCCTTCAGGATATTGCGGGCCATACCGCCGCCCATATTTCCCAAACCAATGAATCCTACTTTTGCCATCTGTCTGTCCTTCTTTAAAGGTTAAGTTCTTTTTCGCCCAAATTCTCAAAATGCGCCGTTACCATCTCATCTGTCACCTCGCCGACTGCCGCAGGTTTCCATACGGGATTCTGATCTCTATCAATCAAAACGGCGCGCACGCCTTCGTAAAAGTCACTTTGGTAGGAAACAATATGGCTGACGATGCGATATTCCATTTTCATGGCCTCATTAAAGTCAAGGGCGCTGCCGCGTAAGATCTGTTCTATGATGACTTTCATACTGATCGGAGACATTTTATTGAGTTTTGCAAGGGTTTTGGCCGCCCATTCATGATCAATAGCTTCGAGATGATCCATAATATCCTCGATCGTTTCTTCGTCAAAAGCCGCATCAATCAAATCACGAAATTCATCCAAGGGGGCCGCGCCCGGATCCTCGGAAAAAGAGGCGATGACCCGATCGACGTCGCTGGCCTCTTTGATATCGGCTTCGGCAAGGGCCGTAATAAAATCCCCTATCCTGCCCGAGGACATATAGGAGGTTCCAATCCCCGCATAGAGAATATCCGCCCCTTTCAGGCGCGCGCCCGTAAGTCCCAAATAGAGGCCAAGTTTCCCCGGAAGGCGCGGCATGAAATAGCTGCCCCCCACATCAGGAATAAGGCCAATGGCCGATTCCGGCATGGCAAACAGGGTTTTTTCCGTGATAATTCGATGAGACCCATGCACAGACACCCCAACGCCGCCGCCCATGGTAATGCCGTCCAAAAGCGCAATATAGGGTTTGGGAAAATGATAAATGCGGCTGTTCATGACATATTCTGTGGCAAAAAATTCGGTGGCCATATGATGATCTTCTGGGCTATTTTCTGCCAATGTTTTCACATCGCCGCCCGCGCAAAAGGCCTTGTCGCCGGCCCCTTGAATGATGACCGCCTTTATGGCCTCATCATAAGCCCATGTCACCAGTTTGGCATCCATAAGGGCGCACATATTGGTGCTAAGAGAATTTAAGGCTTTGGGTCGGTTCAGCGTAATGATACCAAGGCCACCGCGTTCCTCAAAAAGAATTTCTACGTCACTGGTCATACTTTATTTTTCCTCTTCTCTAACTCAAAATATGTCTTGAGATTATCAGGCGCATAATTTCATTGGTGCCTTCCAGAATTTGATGCACCCTCACGTCCCGCAGGTAGCGTTCAATAGGATAATCCGAGACATAGCCGTATCCCCCATGAAGCTGCAAGGCCTCATTGACCACTTTAAATCCCGTATCCGTCGCAAGCCGTTTGGCCATCGCAGCAAAAACCGCCGCATCCGGGGCCTTATCGTCCAGCTTTGCGGCAGCCTTATGAAGCAGGAGACGGGCCGCTTCCAATTCAGTGGCCATGTCCGCGACACGAAATTGCAGCGCCTGAAATTCATTCAAGGTTTTGCCGAATTGTTTACGTTCCGCCATATATTTTACGGTAAGATCGAGGCAAGCCTGCGCCGCGCCAAGGGAACAAGCCCCGATATTCAATCGTCCGCCATCAAGGCCTTTCATAGCAATTTTAAAGCCATCCCCTTCGTCGCCCACCAGATTTTCGCATGGGACGCGGCAATCCTCGAAATTCACCACGCAGGTGGGCTGACTATGCCAGCCTAATTTCTTTTCTTGGGCGCCAAAGCTTAAACCTTCGGTGCCTTTTTCGACCACAATAGTGCTAATGCCTTTTGGCCCCGCTTCGCCTGTGCGAACCATGACAACATAAATTTCTGACCGGCCACCGCCAGAAATAAAAGCTTTCGCCCCATTTAGGATATAATGATCCCCATCACGCACAGCCTTGGTTCTTAATGCCGCCGCATCGGAGCCTGCGCCTGGTTCCGTCAGGCAATAACTGGCAAAATAATCCATCGTTGTTAGGCGCGGAATATATTTTTGGCGCAAGACGTCGCTGCCAAAACAATCAATCATCCATGTGGCCATATTATGAATGGACAGATAGGCCGCCGTAGACGTACAGCCCTTGGATAATTCCTCAAAAATAATCGCTGAATCGAGCCGCGTCAGGGCCGATCCACCCACATCTTCCCCAACATAGATACCGGCAAGGCCGAGCTCAGCCGCTTTACGTAAGGCGCCCTCCGGGAAGGTAAGATCACGGTCCCAAGCCGCCGCATGAGGGGCAAATTCATTTTCCGCAAAACTGCGGGCCATATCCTGAATCGCCCGCTGATCTTCATTAAAGTCAAACGCCATCACCAATATCCTTTTCCTTACAGACAGTATGACCTATTTCAAGGTTGGGATAGAAAAATCGGCCTCAATGGTATTTTCTGGCCAACGGGATGTGACGGTTTTTACCTTGGTATAAAAACGCACGGCCTCCATGCCGAACTGATTATGATCCCCGAAAGCCGACGCCTTCCAGCCCCCGAAGCTATGAAAAGCCAAGGGGACAGGAATCGGCACGTTAATCCCAACCATGCCCACTTCAACGCGGTCGGCATAGGTTCGCGCCGCAGCCCCGCTACGGGTGAAGATGGATGTGCCGTTGCCATATTGGTGGTCGGAGGCAAGCGCCATGCCTTCTTCAAAGCTCTGCACCCGCATCAGTTGGAGAACAGGGCCAAAAATTTCTTCTTTATAGGTCTGCATATCACTTTTGACCTTATCGAACAGAGAACCGCCAAGGAAATAACCCTCTTCGCTGCCCTCCAAAACAAAATCACGGCCATCCACCACAAGATCCGCGCCTTCATCAACGCCCATTTGGATATAATTCATCACTTTCGCACGGTGCTCTTTCGTCACCAAAGGCCCCATTTCCAGATTTTTCTCTAAACTAGTGCCTATCTTCAAGGCCTTAATGCGGGGGATGAGCAATGCGATGAGCTTATCAGCCACGTCATCACCGACGCAAACCCCTACAGATATGGCCATGCAACGTTCGCCCGCAGACCCATAGGCCGCGCCCATAAGGGCATTGGCCACGCCATCCAAATCCGCATCCGGCAAGATCAACATGTGATTTTTTGCCCCGCCCATGGCCTGACATCGTTTGCCATTTTTGGTGGCTGTTTCATAAACATATTGGGCGATCGGGGTGGAACCGACAAAGCTTACGGCCTTAATCCGGCTGTCATGAAGAAGAGTATCCACCGCAAGCTTATCCCCATTGACAATGTTAAAAACGCCCGCCGGGCCGCCCGCTTCAAGAAAGAGTTCCGCAAGGCGCATAGGGCAGGCGGGATCTTTTTCTGATGGTTTCAGGACAACCGTATTGCCCGTAATCATCGCCATACAAGACATCCATAAGGGAATCATGGCCGGAAAATTAAACGGCGTAATACCCGCCACAACGCCCAAAGGTTTACGCATGGAATAAATATCAATGCCGCCTGCCACATTGTCAGAAAATTCACCCTTTTGAAGATGGGGAATACCGCAGGCAAACTCAGCAACTTCTATGCCGCGCAAGACCGACCCCATGGCATCTTCGATCACCTTGCCATGCTCTTGGGCGACAAGCTCCGCCAGTTCTGGCTGATGTTGATAAAGAAGGGCGGTGAATTTTGTCATAACACGTGACCGCTGCGATACGGATGTTTTGGACCATGCGGGAAAAGCCGCCTCTGCCACGGCAATAGCATTTTCAACTTCGGACTTGCTCGCCAAAGGAACTTGTGCTGACTTCGCGCCTGTTGAAGGATTATAGACGTCGCTGAAGCGATCACTTGTGCCGTTTTGGTGTTCGCCGCCGATAAAATGGGTATATTGTTTCATAGGTCACTGTCCTTAATATGATGTCCAAAATAGCTCTCCCGCAGTTTACTAGAGACAAATCTGCATTTCTATGACAAAATATTCACAAACATTGTGCAATAATACACATAGAGCCTTAACATATAAGGCGCAGGAGGGTGAAATCTACGACTGGAATGATTTGCGGTTTTTTTTGGAGCTCTCGCGGCGCGGACGCTTGATCAGTGCGGCGCAGAAGCTTCATGTTGACCATACAACCGTCAGCCGCCGCATTGCCGCGCTGGAGGATGAACTGAACGCGCGGCTGTTTGATAAATCCCCGCGCGGCTATAAATTGACCGATGCGGGGCTGCGCCTCTTGCCCTATGCCGAGCAGATGGAGGCCCAGTCAAACCAGCTCTATCAAGAAATTTCAGGCAAGGATACCCGGCTTTCCGGCACGGTGCGCCTTGCCGCCCCCGAAGGTCTCGGCGCTCATATCATCGCCCATAGCCTGAAAGAATTCCGGGAAATGCATCCAGATATTGAACTTGAACTGATGGCAGAATCCCGCCAAACCAGCCTATCCAAGCGGGAAGCCGATATTGCCATCACCTTGGCCCGCCCAAATGCTGGCCGCGTCATTGCTTGGAAACTTTGCGATTACAGGCTACGGCTTTATGGCGCGGCGTCTTACCTTCACGCGCATCCTCCTATTTCTAAAATAGAGGATTTGAGTGATCATTATTTCATCAGCTATATTGATGACCTCATTCAACTGCCTGAGCTGCGCTTTCTGGATAACGTCGTTAAAAGCCCCCATGTGGTCTTTCGCAGTACTAATGTAATGGCGCAGTATAATGCCACCCTTGACGGTATCGGCCTGTCTTTGGTGCATTGTTTTATGGCTGATCAAGATGATCGATTGACCTGCCTTTTAGCCAATGACGTCTTTATTGATCGGGAATATTGGCTTGTCGTTCATGAGGATTTGCGCCATGTGGCGCGGGTTGATGCGGTTTGCTTATTTCTAACACAACTTTTAAAAGATCAACATAACCGCATGATAGGCTTATAAATAAAGTGCAATCCTGACCACTTGAAGCTATATCTTACAAAGATGATAAAAGCCGGAGACTATGAAAAATGACGTCAACATTATTGCAAGAACAGATGAAAGGCGCCATGCAGCGGCTTGGGGCGTCGGTCACCGTGGTCACGAGCCATGATGGAAATCGAAAATATGCCATGACGGCAACGGCCGTAACCTCCCTGTCCCTTGATCCCCCCGCTCTGTTGGTTTGCATCAATCAAGAAAACGGTATTCATAACGCCCTATCAGCGGGCCATGGCTTTTGCGTGAATATTTTATTCGAAGACCAGCAGGACATTTCTCATGTCTGTGCGGGACAAGAAACGGGCGAAAATAAATTTAATCTTGGTAATTGGAAAGAAGGTAAAAATAAAATTCCTTACCTTGAAAAGGCCCAAGCCTCTATTTTCTGTGACTTGGATGGATGCCATCCTTACGGCAGTCACAGCATCTTCATCGGCAAAGTAAAAAATATCATTTCCCGTCCTGAAGTCTCTCCCTTGATGTTTCTCTCAGGGAATTATTTTTCCCCTACCCCAAAATCATAAGGCCCAAAATCATAAGGCCATAACCGATTGGGTTGCCCGCTTGAGCCAGTCTAATTCCGCTCCCTCTAAAAAGGGCGATATCTTCTCCCGCACCTGTGCGTGATAGATATTCAACCATGTAATCTCCGTACTATTCATCATATGAGGCGTCACTAATCGCCGGTCTATAGGAACAAACGTAATGGTCTCAAAGATATTCATGGGCCGCTCTTCTTCGTCGAAATGGCTCTCCCGTACGATCAAGAGATTTTCAATGCGAATGCCAAAGTCGCCCGCCTTGTAATAACCCGGCTCATTGGACAGAATCATGCCCGGCATGAGCGGCACCTCAAATCCGCGAGACGATATAGATTGCGGGCCTTCATGTACGCCCAAAAAGCTGCCGACCCCATGCCCCGTTCCATGATTATAATCCAGGCCAATATCCCATAATGCCTTACGGGCCAAACTGTCCAGATGTGCGCCCGTACGCCCCACAGGAAAACGTGCCTGCGCCAAGGCAATATGCCCCTTCAATACGCGCGTGAAGCGATCCCGCTGTTCCTCTGTCGATTTGCCGACCGCAATGGTTCGGGTGATATCCGTCGTCCCATCGCGATATTGGCCGCCCGAATCCAGAAGATACAACATATTTCCGGTGATTTTACGGTTGGTTTCCAGGCTCGCCTTGTAATGAACAATAGCCCCATTGGGCCCAGCGCCCGATATAGTATCGAAACTCAGGCTATGAAAATGTCTTTGTTTTTGCCGAAATTCTAATAATTTAGCCGCCGCAGATAATTCATCTATATTGCCCGAAGCCACATTTTCCTCAAACCAGCAGAGAAATTTACACATGGCGACGCCGTCCCGAATATGAGCCGCCCGGGCGCCCTTTAATTCGACCTCATTCTTGCAGGCTTTAGGGAGCAGGCAAGGATCGGCTTTCTCCATAATTTGTGCGCCGCCCGCCTCAAGAACATCCCTCACCGCCGCATGGGTTCGCTTCGGATCCACCAAGATTTTTTTGCCGCCTTTGCCAAGCGCCCGCGCCGCGTCAAAGAATTTATCATAAGGCTTGATGCTGACCTCAGTCCCCAAATGATCCCAGACCACATCCGAGACTTTATCTTCATCCACGAAAAAATCAGCTTTACCCGTATTCTTTAAAATAAGATACCCCAGAACCAGCGGCGAATGGCTCACATCACTCCCCCGAATATTAAGCAGCCATGCGATGCTGTCAAGACTGGTCAGGATCGCCCCATCAAGGCCATCGGCCTTCAGAGATGCGCCAATTCGCGCCCGCTTATGATGTGATTCTTCCCCAGAAAATTTTAGGGGATGCGGGAAAATTGTATTTTTGGCGTGGGCGGGCTGGTCTTGCCATAAACCGTCAATGATGTTTTTTTCCGTGGGAACCAGTGCGATATCATGTTCCCCTAAGGCCTTTGACATTTTCTGGCGCCAGGCATGGGTATGAAGCGCGGGGTCATAACCTACGCGGTCTCCTGCCTTAAGCTGTGATAAAAACCAATCTTCTGGCCGGTCGTCCTCAAGGCTTAAATCTTCAAAAGATGTCATATCAACCTGATCCCGCACCTGTAATGTATAGCGGCCATCAACATAGATCGCGGCCCGGTCCAACGTGACCACGCCAATCCCAGCTGAGCCATAGAAGCCCGTGAGCCACGCGAGCCGCCTATCGCGTGCCGGCGTATATTCGCATTGGTGCGCGTCCGTATGGGGGATCACCAAGCCCTTTAAATTTAAATCCCGCAGGCTCTGACGTAAGGCTAACAGTCGCTTGTGCATTTTTATTCCGTATATTTATTTTGCTTATTTTAATTTTGGCTATTAAGCACTTTATCTATGGCCTGAGTCAATATGGCAAGCTCATGGCTTTCCATAGAAAATGAGGGGGTCAGATAAATAACATCCCCAAACGGCCTGATCCAAACACCTTCATCGGCAAATTTCTCTCTTAACTGAGCGACATCCCCAATATCCTTCATCTGGATTACGCCAATGGCTCCCTTCACCCGTACATCCACCACATTCGGCAGACCCCGAAAATGTTCCAAAGATTGGTTTAGATGCCCTTCGATGCGCTTCACCCGCTCCAACACGGCCTCGTCGCGAAAAATATCAAGCGATGCATTGGCCGCCGCACAAGCCAAAGGATTAGCCATATAGGTTGGGCCATGCATGAAGGCCTTGTCGGGATCATCCGACAAAAAGGCCCCGTAAACTTTATCTGTTGCCACCGTTGCGGCCATAGCAACCGTTCCTGCCGTCAAGGCCTTACCCAGACAAATAATGTCGGGCGTGATCCCTGCCTGCTCGCAAGCAAACATTGTCCCTGTACGGCCAAAGCCTGTGAATATCTCATCCAATATCAGCAAGGCATCATGGGCCGCGCAGGCCTGTGATATGGCGCGTAAAGTTTCCGCACCGTGAAATTTCATGCCGCCCGCGCCCTGCACCAACGGCTCCATAATCACGCCTGCAATCTGATCTTTATGGGCCGCGAGAAAGGCGTCAAATTCAGCCATTTCTTCGGCGGTTTCTGGCAAGGGGCGGAGGAACTGCTTTTGCAAAAATCCGCTAAAGGCTTTATGCATGCCTTCTTCGTTATCGCCGACCGACATAGCCGCCGCTGTATCCCCATGATAGCCAGAGGAAAAACAGACAAACCGATTATGGCCTTGCTGTCCCAAATTGGTCCAATATTGCACAGCCATTTTCAAGGCAATTTCAACAGATACCGATCCGCTTTCGGAAAAGAAAACATGATTAAGGTCCCCAGGCAGCAAATCCGCGAGGCGTTTTGCCAAAGTTGCCGCCCCTTCGTGCATCAAACCACCAAGCATGATATGAGACATATTCTTAACCTGAGCGATCATACTTGCCTGCATTTTAGGATTGTTATAACCGTGACATGCCGTCCACCATGACGCTATTCCATCGACAAGCTTTGTGCCGTCGGCAAGTTCAATCATGACACCGTCTGTCCCCACCACGGGCAGGGCATCATCTGCCGTTTGCATCTGAGTATAGGGCAACCAAACATTGCCGTAGCCTTCGACAAACCAATCAGGGAGGTTTTTAGTCATTTTTGACCTTCGGGCGTCATGCCCAAGTTGCCTTCGGGCGTAAGTCCCAAATTGCCTTCAGGCGTAAGCCCAAGACGGGCGAAAAGATCCAGATCCGTATTTTGCAAGGGGTTTGATGTGGTCAATAATTTCTCGCCATAAAAGATACTATTCGCACCTGCCATGAAACACATAGCCTGCATTTCATCATTCATGGCTTCCCGGCCCGCTGACAGCCGCACGTAGGAGGCGGGCATAAGAAGCCGCGCGACCGCGATGGTGCGAATGAAATCAAACGGATCCATTGGCCCCTCGCCATAGAGCGGCGTGCCTTTCACCTGCACCAGCATATTAATGGGCACGCTGCCCGGGTGTGTGGGGAGATTAGCCAGGGTTTGCAACATTCCGGCGCGATCTGCCTGGCTCTCGCCCATACCGACAATGCCGCCGCTACAGACATTTATGCCCGCCGAGCGGACATTTTCCAAGGTGTCCAAGCGGTCTTGATAGGTGCGGGTGGTGATGATCTCTTTATAATATTCAGGCGAGCTATCCACATTATGATTATAATAATCAAGGCCAGCCTGCTTTAATTGCGCAGCCTGATCACCGTCCAGCATACCGAGCGTCATACAGGATTCAAGGCCGAGGCCCTTGACCCCTTTAATCATATCTACAACAGCGGCCATGTCGCGGCCTTTTGGACTACGCCAGGCGGCCCCCATGCAATAGCGTGTCGCGCCATTGGCTTTGGCATTTCTGGCACCTTCCAAGACTTGTTCTACCGCCATCAGGCGCTCTGCATCCACATCCGTTTGGTAGCGCGAGGATTGCGGGCAATATTTACAGTCTTCAGGGCAGCCACCGGTCTTGATGCTGCACAGTTGAGAGAGCTGAATTTTATTGGGATCAAAATATTTACGGTGCATGGTCTGCGCCTGAAATAAGAGATCCATCAGGGGCAAATCAAAATATTCTTCTATCTCCCGCTTGGTCCAATTATGGCGAAAACCATCGGCATAGGGGTTTTGGACGTCTGAACGGCTGGTTCCTGCGGCGAGATTAGAGGGGGGCATTGTCGCTCCATTTTACTAAATATTTCATATTAAACCGCACTTTCCCCGAAGGTTCCCGAAGAGTCAAGTTTTTTGCGCTTTGATTGACAGCGCCGCCACTATATCATAAAGCAACAGCAATAAAATTCTTTTCAGGATACCCTTATGCCGTCTCTCGATAACTTCGCCCGGAAGAAATTAGCTACCCTTACAGAAAAGGGGCTTAAGCGTATTATTCTGGACACGGAACGCCTGGAGGATGGCCGTGCCTTGCGCGGCGGAAAGTCGCTTATCTCATTCTGCTGCAATGATTATTTGAGCCTTTCCCATCACCCAAAAGTAAAGCAAGCCGCCAAAGAGGCCATTGACCGCTATGGCGTCGGCGCGGGGGCCTCGCGGCTGATCACTGGAAATCATCCCTTAATCACCGCGTTAGAAAAACGTCTCGCCATCTTAAAAGGCACCGAAGATGCCTGCCTCTTTAGCTCGGGCTATCTGGCCAACATTGGTATTATTCCGGCACTTATCGGGCCGGGAGACATTATTTTCAGCGATGCGTTGAGCCACGCTTGCCTGCGGGCAGGCAGCCAGCTGTCCGGTGGTCATACCGTCTTTTTCCGTCACAATGATCTGGACCATCTCAAAGACCTCATTACGCAGCTTCGCGGCCAATATGAAAATGCGCTGATCCTGACCGACGGCGTCTTTAGTATGGACGGTGACCTGGCCCCCTTGGATGACTTAAGCGCCATTGCCGCCGCTACTGATTGCTGGTTGATGAGCGATGACGCCCATGGCTTAGGGGTCATCGGCAGGGGAAAGAACTTATGCAAAGGCAGCCGCTATATGTTCGACCCCCCGCCTGAAATTCCCTTGCAAATGGGCACCCTCTCAAAAGCCATAGGCGGCTTTGGGGGGTATCTTTGCGCTGCGAAGCCCGTGATCGACCTCCTTAAAACCCGCGCCCGCAGCTTAATATATACCACCGCCTTACCACCCGCCAGCGTTGCCGGGGCCTTGGCCGCATTGGATATTATTGAAACGGATCACGCCTATTGCCAGCGGCCTATGGATAATGCTTTACTTTTCGCGCAGCTTCTCGGCTTGCCAAAACCCCAAAGCCCGATCATTCCCCTCATCATTGGCGATAGCGCCAAATGCATGGCCTATGCCGCCGCCTTGGAGCAGGAGGGTTTTCTCGTGACAGGTATTCGCCCGCCTACCGTTGCCGAGGGCACAGCCAGATTGCGCTTTACCTTTACAGCAAAACATACCAGTGAAAATATTCATGCCTTGGCCGCTGCCCTTAAAAAACAGGGGATTATACCCCATGACTAAGACTATATTTATCGGGGCGACGGGAACAGATATGGGCAAAACCTATGTCACTTGCCTGCTTCTGCGTCAATTACGGGAAAAGGGCTATAAGGCCCGCGCGCTCAAACCGATTATCAGCGGCTTTAATCCTCAAAATATTCCAGAAAGTGACACGGGGAAATTGCTGATGGCCATGGGGCAAGACCCCACATTAACCAATGCCAAAAAGATATCACCTTGGCGCTATCGAGACCCCTTGCCGCCCCATATGGCCGCCCAGCAGCAAGGATGCCCCATAGATGTCAATCAGCTGATTGCTTTTTGCCGCGCACAAGCCGAAGAAGATCTTGACTACCTCCTCATCGAAGGGGTTGGTGGTATGATGACCCCACTCACGGATCACCAAACGACACTTGATTTAATTTTGGCCCTTAACTGCCCCGCCCTGTTGGTGACAGGATCATATCTGGGTACCTTTAGCCATACGCTCACAACCATTACTTGCTTGAGACACCATAATATTGACCTTAAAGCTGTGATTCTATCAGAGTCGTCCCAGAGTTATACGACGATAACGGGTATTTTTGCGGATTTTATAAAGTTCTTACCCCATATGGCGCTGAAAAAAATTACCCGGGATAATCAAGAGGAAGATATTTCCGCCCTTCTCATATAGAGCATTCTGCGGGTCATATAGGGTCATTCAGCGGGCATTTTTTTCCCCCATGAGCATATTTTTCCCAGCGCGCGGGGCCGTCAAATGAGCGGACAGGCCCTTCAAATTAAGGAATGCTCACTCATAGCACCCGTTTCACCATATGGCGCAACTTTTGCATATAAAAATATATCAGGAGATAGCTATGAACCAACAAACTTTAAAAAATCCATATAACACAGCCACTTCGGAGGGCAACAGCCTTTCTTTACTTGACCTTGTGCAGGAAATGAAATGCCTTGGTATGGATCCCAAACCAATATTAGAGATAGCCGCAAATGACATCAATTCTTTATATGGCGCCAAAGCCCACGCCTATTGTGCCTTACAACTGACGCAGGCAAGAGAGCAAGATAATCCCAATGACATATACCTCTGGAAAGAACTTTATATCATATTGCAAGAACGCCTCTATCCCCTCCCCATTACTATTCATTAAAATTAGTGTTGCATTTCGAAAAAATATCCCTATAGTAACCTTATAGGTTGTATTTTTGTTTAAATATTAACTCTACACGGATCCCTTGAAGGGTCATGAAAGTGGCCCTTCATCTGCCTGACTGCCTCAATGAAGCGTTATTTGCTTCATTGAGGTTTTTTTTATATATAAGGCAGGCAACCCCAAAAGGGCTTATCCAATGCTGCCGAGCCACGGCATAGCCTCAATCAAATAAAATCCTAAATTCTGTAAAAATCCTGTGAAAATGGCGATTCCCGTTACAATCAAAAGCCCCCCAATGAGACGTTCAATGATAGGCATATATTTTCTGATGCGGCCCGATGCCCGCAGGAAACGATTGATGGCCACAGAGGCAAGGATGAAAGGCACCCCAAGGCCTAGGGAATATATGGCCAGCAAAGCAATCCCTTGGGTAAAATGCTCTTGCGTTGCGGCAAGGGTGAGGATCATCGCTAAGATAGGGCCAATGCATGGCGTCCAACCAAAGGCAAAGGCAAGGCCCACAACATAAGCGCCCACAAGCCCTTTTTGCTCTGTCTTGGTGTGAAAGCGGGCCTCTTTATATAAAAATGACAGTTTGATTAAGCCGGTAAAATGCAGTCCGAGGATGACGATCATCGCGCCGGAAATTTTGGCGAATATGTCTTTATAATCCTGAAGGATGCCCTGGATTGAGGAGGCGCCCGCGCCCAAAGCAATAAAAATCGTTGAAAAACCCAAGACAAAAGCCAAGGCAGGCCAGAACATCGCCCATTTTTCTATTTTATCGCCGTCCTGCACGTCCTGATAGCTGTTGCCTGTAATAAAACACAGATAAGCCGGCACCAGCGGCAGAACGCAGGGCGATAAAAAACTGACCATGCCACTCATTAAAGCGACCAAATATGATATTTCGATATTATCCATGGTTATCTTTTAGTGCCATCGCGTGAATTGGCAAGGAAAATAACGTCACAAACCTGTTACCCACTCAATTTACGGGATAAAAATCCGCCAAGCCAGCCGGCAAACAGCGCTATAATCACGGCAAGTATGCCATAATAGGCGGGCTGTTGATGGGCAAATTTATAAATAACTCTTTCCAGGCCTTTCTTGCCCACTTCGAGGGGTGTCGTTTCACTTAAAAGAACCATCCCATCTCGCACCAGATGAACATCCACCCGATATTCTCCCACCGGCATATTGGCCGGAAAGTCTAATATGGCCCGGAATAAAATACCATCCAGAATACTAATCGTGCCTTCCTGCTGGCTATAGAGTTTTTTGCCTTTCATGATACGAATGAATCCTTCACGATATTTTTTGGCTTCTGCCGCAGGCACGGCCCCTTTAAAATCCACTTTAAGTTGTTCAATGCCAACCCCTAAGCGCATAAGCGGTTTAGGAGAAAGGATCAGGTCAAGGGGCCTCGTCGTGGTGACGGCATAATAGCCCTGTATATTTTTTAACGTTTGCGATTTTTTATTCACCCATATGGGCCCAACAAGTTCTTTGCGGCGGATCACCATGTCATGTCGGGAACTTTGCACCACAACAATGATGTCATAATCACCATTCACGAGGGATTTATTGCCATATGCCTGGGAAAAATTCCGTTCAATCGCCCCAAATATCAGTAGCTGCGTGCCTGAAAATTCAGAGGTGATTTCAATGACATGTCGCGACAAATCCGTCACCATACGTTCTGCCTTCACCTGCTGCGGGGCCATCAGGATAGTGACATATCCCAGCAAAATATAGATCAAAAAACGCATAGTCTTCCTCACTTGGCCACCTCCAAAGAAGACACTGTATAAAGCTCATCAGGCATGACCACCAAATCAACGGCCATCTTGCTACAAACGGCCAAGACCATAATCGCTAATAAAATGCGAAGCTGCTCCCCCTTTAATTTCAACCCGACTTTCGCCCCCAACTGGGCGCCAATCACCGCGCCAACCAAGGGAATGATCGCCAGCATAATATCAACCGTTTGCGTATTTACAGAATGAAGGAACGTCACGCTCGCCGTCACAAAGGTAATCTGGAAAAGAGAGGTTCCAATGACAACCTTGATGGGCATATTGAGCAGATATATCATCGCCGGTACCATGACGAAGCCCCCGCCAACGCCCATAATCGCCGCCAAAACGCCCACGAGCCCCCCAATGGCAAGCGGAAGAATAACGCTCACATACATTCTCGAAGTCCGAAACCTCATTTTAAAGGGGAGGGTATCTATCCAGGTTCTTGTCCGGCGTCCTGGCTTAGCTTTAAGTCCGAGACGATTACGTAATATACTCCGCACGCTTTCCACAAACATCATACCACCAATGCCCCCCAAGAAAACCACATAAGCGAGGGAAATCATCAAGTCAACCTGACCTGTCGCCGCCAGAATCGTAAATATCATAGATCCGAAATAAGACCCCACAGCTCCGCCCACAATAAGAACCGTCCCCATTTTATAGTCTATGCCGCCGCGCCGGGCATGGGCCAAGGCACCCGAAACCGATGCTGCCGTAATTTGATTGGCCCCCGTCGCCACAGCAACCGCAGGCGGGATACCGGCAAAAATCAAGAGGGGGGTCATTAAAAATCCGCCGCCGACGCCGAACATACCCGACAAGAAACCGACACCTCCCCCCATCATCAAGAGCAAAAAGATGTTAATCGAAACTTCCGCAATAGGCAGATAAATTTGCATAAGTTTTATATTTCAGTCTTCATATATGTGGCCCCTTACTTTATATCGCCAAAACCCTTTTTCTTTCTCTGTAAATTCTAACCAAATTTACCCTCTAATGATACTGATTTCTGAGGCTATATTTTAAAAATATGCTAAATTCCAATAAACAGTTCTTTGTGCATTTTCATAGTTGACCTTTACGTAAAGGTAAGTTATGATGCGCCTATCGATTCTGGTGGTATCTGTACTAAGCATAGCCTTAAGTCTTTAAAAAATAGGTTCCCTGACATCCCACGATCTATATTCTAAATATTGGACGGTAATGACACATAAAACCTTCAGCATTTCAGCTCTTTCCAAAGAATTCGGCATCACACCCCGAACCTTACGTTATTATGAAGACCAAAATTTGATATGCCCAACGCGATCTGGACAATCACGTATCTATTCCAAGCAGGATCGGGCAAGACTTGCCTGGATATTACGGGGAAAACGCGTTGGTTTTTCGATTGCTGATATGGGAAAACTACTGGACCTTTATTATTTAGAAGGCGGCAAGACTATACAACGTGAAATCGGTCTGGAAGGTTGCCGGGAAAGAATTAAAGCCCTCGAACAGCAAAAAAAAGATATTGATGAAACCATAGATGACCTTAAAGATATTATCAAAATGTTTGAAAATTGGCAGCCTTAACCAGAAGCAGCCTTAAGCAGAAGCAGTCAGCCCTCATATTACAGGACAGAACAACTTAAATACTTACCTTCAGGAGACATAAATAATGCCAACTTATTCCGCCCCCTTAAAAGACATCCGGTTTTTACTGCATGATTTTTTTAATCTATCGAAATATAGCAACATGCCCGCATTTGTCGAGGCAACGCCTGATTTGCTCGACGCTATTCTGGACGAAGCGGCAAAGGTATCAGAGAATATATTTCAGCCGATTAATCTTTCTGGGGATGAACAGGGTTGCCGCCTGGAAAATGGTAAAGTCATTACGCCAGACGGTTTTAAAGAGGCTTATAATCACTATCTTGACGGCGGCTGGCAAGGCATGACAGGGGCGACGGCCTACGGCGGACAAGGGCTTCCGCAAACCCTTGGGCTGGTGCTGAATGAAATTATGGTATCCGCCAATTGGGGGTTTGCCATGTATCCGGGCCTCACCAAAGGGGCAACTGAATCCATCGCGGCCTGGGGCACAGAAGAACAGAAAGAAAAATATCTGCCCAAAATGTATGCTGCCCAATGGGCTGGCACCATGAATTTGACGGAGCCTCACTGCGGCACTGATTTGGGCCTGCTTCGCACAAAAGCGGAACCTCAGGAAGACGGCAGCTATAAAATATCCGGTACTAAAATATTTATATCCGCTGGCGATCATGACCTGACGGAAAATATCATTCATTTGGTACTTGCCCGTATTCCTGGCGGCCCAGAAGGCGTGAAAGGCATTAGCCTTTTTATTGTCCCGCGCAATAACATTAATGATGATGGTTCTGTAGGGGATAATAATGGCGTGTCTTGCGGCTCCTTGGAAGAAAAACTGGGCATCCATTCCAATGCCACCTGCGTTATGAATTATGACGCGGCAACAGGCTATCTCTTGGGGGACAAACATAAAGGCATGAAGGCCATGTTCACCATGATGAATGAGGCCCGCCTAGGTGTCGCCATTCAAGGGCTCGCCATTGCCGAAGTCGCCCAGCAAAATGCCGTTATCTATGCCAATGACCGTATTCAAGGCCGCGCTTTGACAGGCCCGAAAAATCCTGAAGACAAAGCTGATCCTATCATGGTGCATCCTGATGTCCGGCGCATGCTGATGACCAACCGTGCCTTCATTGAAGGATCCCGCGCCATGTCCATATGGGCTGGAATTCTGGTTGATACAACGCGCGAGCATCCTGATGAGGCCGAACGGGTCAAGGCGGAAGAACTCCTTGCGCTGATTACCCCTGTCTTAAAATCTTATCTGACCGATCAAGGCGTGGACGCCGCCAGCCGGGCGCTCCAATGTTTTGGTGGCCATGGTTATATCCGGGAATGGGGCATGGAACAATTTCTCCGTGACAGCCGAATTGCTCCCATTTATGAAGGCACCAACGGCGTGCAGGCCATGGATCTTATTGGCCGAAAATTGCCGGCAAATGGCGGCGCCGCGATCCGCGCCTATTTTGAGATGATCCAGACTTTCCTTGATGAGAATAAATCCAACGAAGCGCTGGCCAAATATATTCCTCTACTGGAAAAAGCCTTGGGAAGATTACAAGCCGCGAGCATGTGGCTTATGCAGAATGGCATGTCAAATCCTGATAATGCGGGATCTGCTGCCCATTATTACCTCAACCTGATGGCCCTTGTAACCATGGCATATTTTTGGGCGGACATGGCAAAGAAAGCGAGCGAAATGATCGCATCGGGTGAAGGTGACAAAGAATTTTTGGAGAATAAGCTGATTACCGCTGATTTCTTTTACAGTCACATACTACCGGAAACATCGTCTCTAAAAGTTAAAATTGAAGCCGGTGCCACCAGTGTTATGGCCCTGGACGCACATTCATTCTAAAAGGAACAGACACATGACTGAAGCTTATATATACGATTATGTTAAAACGCCGCGTGGTCGGGGGAAAGCCAATGGCAGTCTCCATGAGGTTACGCCCATTGACTTGTTGACCCAGATTTTAAAAGCCCTGAAAGACCGCAGTGAATTCGATCCTGAACTTGTCGACGACATCGTAACAGGAACCGTATCTCCCGTTGCCGAACAGGGGTCCGTTATGCCACGCTTTGCGGGGATCATGGCCGGATATGGCCATCATGTACCGGGCGTACAGCTCGATCGTTTTTGTTCTTCTGGTCTGGTTGCCGCCAATTATGCCGCCGCGCGAGTCATGGCGGGCCAGTCTGATCTGATTATTGGCAGCGGCGTCGAGGCCATGTCACGGGTACCTATGGGGTCTGATGGCGGCGCCTGGGCCATTGATCCCCAAGCCTCTTATCAAATTGGTTTCGCGCCGCAGGGCATTGGGGCTGACCTTATGGGTAATCTTTATGGCTTTAGCCGCGAAGATTGTGACGCCTTTGCCGTGCAAAGCCAGAAACGCGCGAAAGCCGCATGGGATAAGGGCTATTTCGCGAAATCTCTTGTGCCAATTAAAGACAAACTGGGCCTGACTCTCCTTGATCATGATGAGCATATGCGGCCCGAAGCCACTATGGAGGCTCTGGCTGGTTTAAAACCCTCCTTCGCCGATATGGGCGACTTTGGATTTGATAGTATTGCCTTGAAAAGATACCCTCATGTTGAGAAAATCACCCATATTCACCATGCCGGTAATGCCAGCGGCATCGTCGACGGGGCGGCAGGTCTTTTGATCGGCACCCGCGAGATGGGCGAGACACTCGGCCTTAAGCCACGGGCAAAATTCATTGGTTTTGCCGACATTGGCTCAGAGCCGGTTGTTATGCTTGACGGCCCCGGACGGTCTGCCAAGAAAGCCTTGAAACGGGCGGGCATGACCACAAATGACATTGACTTGTGGGAAATCAACGAGGCCTTTGCCGCCGTATCCTTACGCTTTATGCAGGAACTCGGCCTTGATTCCGCCAGTGTCAATGTGAATGGCGGCTCCATCGCCATGGGTCATCCTTTGGGCGCCACGGGCATTATGATACTCGGCACCGCCTTGGAGGAGTTAGAACGCACAGATAAATCAACCGCCCTTGCCTCTCTTTGTGTCGGCGGCGGCATGGCCACAGCAACCATCATCGAGCGGGTATAAAAAGGAACCTTAAAATGACTGAAATAATTAAATATGAGCTCGACCAAGATGGTATCGCAATTTTGACCATTGACCTTCCGGGCAAATCCATGAATATCATTTCGGCCCAATTGCTGGATGAATTGAATAGTCTGGTGACGAAAGTCGCCGAAGATGACACCGTAAAAGGCGCGGTCATCACCTCTGGCAAAATGGGCTCATTTGTCGCAGGAGCCGACCTTGATATGCTGCTCGGCTGGACGGCCAATATCGCCCAAAGCACGCCTGAGGATATTTTTAATACAGCCTTTCGGATGAATGCACTTCTACGCAGCATGGAAACGTGCGGCAAGCCTTTTGCGGCGGCCATCAACGGCCTTGCCCTTGGCGGCGGATTAGAAATTTGCCTTGCCTGTCATTACCGCGTTGTGGCCGACAATCCCAAAATAAGCCTTGGCTTCCCAGAGGTTATGGTCGGCCTGCTTCCTGGTGCGGGCGGCACCCAGCGCCTGCCGCGCCTTATGGGCGTACAGCCAGCCCTGCCTTTCTTACTTCAGGGTAAAAATATGAACCCGAAGAATGCCTTAGCCAATAATGTGGTGCATGAAATCGCGCCCCTCGAAGATATTGTCGCCAAAGCCAAAGCCTGGATCATAAATGGCGGCAAGGCCGTTCAGCCTTGGGACGAAAAACGCTTTAAGGTTCCCGGCGGCCAAGGGGCGTTCAACCCTGGTATCGCCCAAACCTTCATGGGCGCGCAGGCCATGGTTCAAAAAGAAACCAAGGGCAATTATCCTGCCGCCGTGGCCATTCTTTCCTGCGTATATGAAGGCCATCAATTGCCAATGGATACAGCCATAAGGATAGAAAGTAAATATTTTGCCACGCTGCTTATGGGGGATGTGGCGCCGAATATGATCCGCACCTTGTTTGTCAATAAACAAGCCGCAGAAAAAGGCATCCGCCGTCCCAAAGATGTGCCGCCTATGAAAACCAAGAAACTTGGTATGCTGGGCGCGGGCATGATGGGGGCGGGCATTGCCTTTGTCTCTGCCATGGCGGGCATTGAGGTTATCCTGCTTGATCGCGAGATAGCCTTTGCCGAGAAGGGCAAGGCCTATTCCGAAGGGCTGCTGGCCAAGCGGGTGAGCCGCAAGAAAATGACCCAGGAGAAGGCGGATGGGATTTTGGCCTTGATTACGCCCACAACCGATTATGCCGACCTTGCGGGTTGTGACCTGATCATTGAAGCTGTCCTCGAAGATGTCGCCGTCAAAGCCGATGTGACCGCCAAGGTTGAAGCCGTGGTCGGTACGGACTGCATTTATGGCTCGAACACTTCGACGCTGCCGATCACTGGCCTTGCCAAAGCCTCTCGCGATGCAAGCCAATTTATCGGCATTCATTTCTTCTCCCCTGTGGATAAGATGCCTTTGGTGGAAATTATCCTGGGCGACGAAACGGGCGACCTTGCCCTTGCCAAAGCTCTTGACTATGTGGCCCAGATCCGAAAAACACCCATCGTGGTGAATGACAGCCGTGGTTTTTATACGAGCCGTTGTTTCGGCACCTATGTCACCGAAGCGGTTAATATGCTGGCGGAGGGCGTGTCGCCTGCGCTTATCGAAAATTGCGGCGTTTTCTCTGGTATGGCCGTTGGGCCATTCGCGGTCGGTGACGAAGTGAGTATCGAACTGAGTTATCATGTGGGACAAGCGACGAAAAAGGGCATGGGGGAGGCTTATCTTACCCAACCTGCCGATGCGGCGATTGAGAAAATGTATCTGGAGCTTGGCCGTAAGGGGAAGAAAAATGGTCTCGGCTGGTATGACTATCCTGAGGGCGGTATCAAGCATTTATGGACAGGTCTTGGCGAGCATTTCCCCCTTGCCGAAAATCAACCGACCGCCGAAGAAGTCACTAATCGTCTTCTATACCGCCAAGCCATTGAGGTTATTCGCTGCTACGAAGAAGGCGTACTCACCGCGCCGGAAGATGCCGATATTGGGGCCATATTCGGTTGGGGCTTTGCGCCCTGGACCGGCGGGCCTTTAAGCATGGTGGACACCATTGGCGTTAAGACATTCACCAGCCAATGTGACAACCTCGCCCAAAAATACGGCGCGGGCTTCGCGGTGCCCAACATGCTGCGTGATAAAGCGGCAAAGGATGAAAAATTTTATAGCTGAAATTTTTAAACCAAGTCGTTATAATGTAGGCCAGAGGGGAAACGCTCTGGCCTACATTATTTCGCGCTCACGATGGCTTAAGGACATATGATGTTAATCAGAAAAATATTTTTACTATTAGGTCTCTTCTTCCTTACCACGGGTGTTGCCCGTGCAGACTGGCTTTTGGATGGCGAAAAATCTGGCCTGTCCTATGGGTCGATCAAGAAAAACGCCATCGGGGAAAATAATAATTTCCGCGATTTCGAGGGGAAAATTACCGACAAAGGTGACATTACCCTGGTCATAGATTTATCAAGCGTCGAGACATGGGTTGATATCCGAAATGACCGTATCAAAGAATATCTCTTTCAAATAGCCGATTTTCCCGTGGCTACCTTGCGCGGACAGGTCGCGATGGAAAAATTCAAGGACTTAAAAGTCGGCGGCCAAATGTTCTTTGATACCTCCTTCGACCTCGATCTGCATGGGCAAATGCAAACCCTTGATGCCGAACTTATTATTCTGCGTTTAAGCGAAAAAACCATCGTTGTCATCCCGAGTGAATTTATTTTCCTGGATGCGGAAAAATTTAATTTACTTACCGGGCTTAAGACATTACAAGATCTTGCGAAACTCCCGTCTATCAGCAGTGCCGTGCCCATCACCTTTCATTTAACCTTTCATCAAACCCCCTAACGTCTCAAGAGTAACGATGTCTCCAATATTCAAAACGACCCTACTATCTTGCCTTATCTTTTGCATATTTTCCGTCCTTTCCTTCGCGCAAGCTCAAATATCTCCTGATGTGATGAAGATGTTGCGTGTGGCCGCCAAGAAAGACAATGGCGTGCATCTTAATATGGTGGCCGACATTGCCATTGCGGCAAATCCTCGCGCGGCCAAAGACATTCGGGATATTGTGGCAAGGCTCAAAGCGCAAAAGTCTGTCGTCAGTGAGGCTCGCCCCCCAAAAGAAAATAACCCTGTCAAAATTACCGTAAAGAAAAAAACCCAAGATTTTGATTTTTTTAGTTTTCAAGGTTGGGATAGCGAGCTGGAACTGAATTATCTGCGCTCCTCGGGCAATACCCGTCAGGAGTCTTTGGGCATCGGCGGAAAAATGAAGCGCAATACCCAAAATTTTCATCACATATTGAGCAGTTTTTTCGACTTGAATAAGAACAACGATGCAACGGATAAACAAAGATGGGGCATATCATACAAGCTGGATTATGATTTTTCGAAAAAATTATATATGACGAGCCTTTTGGGATATGAAAATGACCAATTCGGGACTTTTCGAGAACGCATCACCAGCTCACTCGGCCTTGGGTACCCCCTCATTCGCCATGAACAATTCAGTTGGAAGCTTGAGGCAGGCCCCAGCATTCTCTTCACCAAAGACTTTGCCGGAGCGCGATATAACCGCAGCTTTAATGCCTTCGCCAGTAGCCTTTTTGAATGGACAATCAACGACCACAGCGCCTTTAACAATGTCACTATTGTCTATTTTGGCAATAAAAATGTCATCGAAAGCAAGTCTGCTTTAAAGGTTAAAATCAACGGCGATCTCAGCAGCAAATTTTCCTATGATATCCTCTATGACGCCGATGCCCCGCTGGGCCGAAAAAAATATGATTCCGTCGCCCGCGCAGGGTTGCTCTATGATTTCTAAGGTCAAACCGAAAGATCATTATTTTCTGGTAATGACATACATGCCTTGGGTCGCCATGAGATTTGCCAAAAATAAATTATGAAATGGCATGCGGTATCCTTTAGCATCGATGGCCATGGAATGTTCCACTTGAATATCCATATCGGCGCAGAGATTAACGAAATCCCGTATGGTGCAAAAATGAATATTGGGCGTGGAATACCATGGGTAATCTAACGTCTTATTAACGGGCATGGTGGCAAAGGTCGCAAGGCTAAGCCGAACTTTCCAGTGACCAAAATTAGGGAAAGATACCACGGCCTTTCGGCCAACCCGAAGCAATTGCTCCAACATCTTATCTGGCCGCTTCATGGCCTGTAATGTCTGGCTCAGAATGACATAATCAAAAGACTGATCAGGGTAATAAGTAATATCTTTTTCCGCATTCCCCTGGATGACTGACAATCCCTTGGCAATGGATCTCTTCACCCCTGCGGCACTTAGTTCAATACCGCGTCCATCCACGTCCTTTTCCCGTACAAGATAGTCCAGCAGGCTACCATCGCCGCAACCGACATCCAAAACAGATGTCTTTGGCGCAATAACCCGGGCAATTTCCAAGAGATCGACGCGGATGTCTGAGGCTCTTGATTTTTCGGCATTCATGATGACGTAACCCCCATAGCATTGGCTTCCGACTTAAGAAATCCTTTGACAACCGCATCCATGGCGGGACAGTCGAGCAGAAAGCTGTCATGGCCCTTATCAATATCAATATCGGCAAAGCTTACCCTTGCCCGCGCCGCATTTAACGCGCGGACAATATGGCGGCTTTCTTCCGTGGTATAAAGCCAGTCCGACGTAAAGGACAAAATACAAAAACGGGTCTTCGTCCCGGCAAACGCGCGCGTCAGCACGCCCTCATGATCGGCACCAAGATCGTAATAATCCATGGCGCGGGTGATATAAAGATAGCTATTGGCATCAAAACGATCCACAAAAGAAATACCTTGATGGCGCAGATAGCTTTCAATTTGAAAATCCGCATCAAAACCAAAGGCGACCTTGTCCCGATCCTGAAGATTGCGGCCAAAACGATTGGTCAGAACGCTTTCTGACATATAGGTGATATGGGCCGCCATACGGGCCACGGCAAGGCCAGCATGTGGCCGATCGTCCTGATCCAAATAACGTCCGTGGTTCCAATTGGGATCCGCCATAATCGCTTGCCGGCCCACCTCATGAAAGGCAATATTTTGTGCTGAATGGCGCCATGTGGCCGCGATAGCAACAACCGTATTCACCCGTTCAGGATAAGACACGGCCCATTGCAGGGCCTGCATCCCCCCCATAGAGCCGCCAATGACGGAAAATAATTTATCAATCTTCAAATGATCCAGAAGCATAGCCTGCGCGCGCACCATATCACCAATGGTAATCACGGGAAAATCAAGGCCATAAGCCTTGCCTGTTTTTGGATTTACGGACGCTGGCCCTGTACTGCCCGCACACGACCCCAATACATTGATACAAATCACATAATAATGATCCGTATCCACGGGCTTGCCCCGGCCAACCATGGTTTCCCACCAGCCCCGCTTGCCCGTAATCGGACTAATACCCCTCACATAATGATCCCCCGTCAGGGCATGACAAACCAGAACAACATTGCTTTTGTCACCATTTAACGTCCCCCAGCTTTTATAGGCCATTTCAAAATGATCGAGCTGTTCCCCGGAATCAAGGCACAAGCCATCTTCTTTGCCCAAAGTTACCACTTCGGCATAAGATTTTTCTTCTCTTTCTACAGGCGATTCTTGTTTCATAAAAAACAACATAATCATTATCTGGCAAAAGAACAGTTGAATTTTGCGCCAGATGAATATAATGCGGGTGGTCTATTGTAACAATATATATAGAGAAAAACCTATGACTGGACTTATACCGCGTCCTTGGATAACGCAACTTGATGTCTATGTGGGGGGGAAATCCCAAACAGAGGGCATTGATAAATCCGTGAAATTATCGTCAAATGAAAGCGCCTTGGGGGCAAGCCCGAAGGCCATAGAGGCCTATCTGGCCGAAGCCGATACTTTACATCGTTATCCTGATGCGGCCTATCGTGACCTGCGGGCCGCACTTTCCGAAAAATATGACATTGAACCGCAGCAGATCATCTGCGGCATTGGCTCAGACGAAATTTTAAAACTTGCCTGCCGCGCGTATCTTGCACCCGGGGATGAGGTCATCTTCAGCAAACATAGCTTTATGATGTATCCCATTGCCGCCACAAGCTTTGGCGGCATACCTGTGGAAGTGGACGATACGGATTATACTGCAAATGTGGATAATATTCTGGCGGCCATAACAGATAAAACCAAAATTATCTTTCTGGCCAATCCCAACAACCCCACCGGAACCTATCTCCCCGTCGCCCAAGTGGAGCGGTTATGGCAAAGTCTCCCCGGTCATATTCTCTTGGTACTGGATAGCGCCTATGGCGAATTTGTCACCAATGATGATTATCAGGCCGGCATTGAGCTGGTCAAAAAATCTCAGAATGTCTTGATGACCCGAACTTTTTCCAAACTCTATGGCTTGGCTGCGCTCAGGCTTGGCTGGGGCTATGCCTGCCCTGAAATGGCGTCCATTTTAGACCGCATCCGTGATCCGTTCAATGTACCGTCCCCGACACAAGTTGCCGGCATCGCCGCCTTAAAAGATAGCGATTTTGAAGAAAAGGCAAAAGCCCATAACGCGACATGGCGGGCCTATTTAACAGAAGAACTGACGGCAATGGGCCTAGACCCGATCCCCAGCGCGGCCAATTTTATTCTGATTTCTTTTCCAGATGAGGAAAAATTTTCAGCAGGCGCCGCCAATGATTTTCTCTTGAAAAGGGGATATATCTTACGTTGGCTGCCCAATCATGGCCTGGATCATTGCTTACGATTAACCGTTGGCACCGCAGAACAAAATCAAGCCGTGATCAGGCTATTACAAGAATTTTTAGGACAATAATATGGCTATTTTTGATCAAATAACGATCATTGGCATGGGCCTTATCGGCTCGTCCATCGCCCGCGCCGTACTGGCACGCAAGGCGGCAGGCCGTATCATTGGCTGCGATAATAACCCGGATCATGCGGCGGCAGCTTTGCGGCTCAAGCTTGTTGATGAGATGATTTCTGACCCTGCGAAGGCCGTTCAGGAGTCAGGCCTTATCATCCTTGCTACGCCCGTTGGTACTTACGGCGATATTGGAAAAATCATCTGCCCTGACATGACGCCCGGCGCTATTTTGACCGATGTGGGGTCAGTGAAGAGCTGCGTGGTAACAATATTATCCCCGCATATGCGCCCGGATTGCCATTTGATCCCAGGGCACCCCGTGGCCGGAACCGAACAATCGGGGCCGGAAGCGGGCTTTGCCAGCCTCTTTTCAGGCCGGTGGTGCATATTAACGCCGCCAGAAAATACGCCGCCTGACAGGGTAAAAAAGCTGGAAGACTTCTGGCAAGCCTTGGGCAGCAATATTGAATATATGACGCCAGAACATCATGATCGGGTTTTGGCCATCACCAGTCATTTGCCTCATCTTATTGCCTATAATATCGTCGGAACGGCAAGGCATTTAGAAGAAGTGACAAAATCCGAAGTCATTAAATATTCCGCCGGCGGATTTCGGGATTTCACCCGTATTGCCGCCTCAGACCCGACCATGTGGCGCGATGTCTTTTTAAATAACAAAGACGCCGTCTTGGAAATGCTGGGGCGTTTCAGTGAAGATTTGACAGCCTTGCAGCGCTCCATCCGTTATGAGGAAGGCGACAAGCTCTTCGAATTATTTGAGCGAACCCGCCGCATCCGCCGGGAAATAATCGATGCCGGTCAGGAAGAGGATGTGGCAGACTTTGGTCGTCATTCTGAGGAATAAACGGGGGAATATTCTGGGGAATAAGATGAGAATCCTTTGGCTTACTCCACCACCGCCTTAAGATCAAGGACAGGAACTGAGCCAATATATAGCATGCCTGACTGAAGGCTAAGGGCCATTTCAACGACATTTTTTTCCTGAGTTCCCTCGGCCGGCGCCCCCCTGTTCAGTCGTTTTAAGTCTTGCAAAAGCTCACTGCCCGGCCCTTCCTTGAAAGCGGGCTGCTGCGCCAAAATTTCAATGATATGAGAAAGACCATGCACCTTGGTAGAAAAAGCCCCAAGGGGTTTGAAGTCCTGATCCAACGTGACCTCTCCGTTCGTTTCTATGTCCATATCCCCTGAGGTTATCTCTAGAATATTCAGGGAAAGGGTGCCGCCCTCATCGCGCCAAGCCCCAAGACTATCTTTAGAATAGCTGGGCATGGTCGATCCGTGGATTTGAAGGTCGACCCTTAGCTGATTAATTTTTTTGACAAAAAGGGCGCTGGGCATGTCTTGAAAATTTTCTTTGGAAATAATATTTCTCGCCTCCAAATACACCTTCATTTGGACAGGTAATTCCATAGTATCCGTATTTTCAGGAAGGGCTGGCCGCAGAATATGAAGTTTAACATCATGGGCCTCGTATGTTTCCCCATGGGGTGATGAGGGGCCTGCGGGCCAGGCTATTTTATCAATAATAAAAGAGGCTTTGGTCACGCTATGGGTTTCAAGATCAACCAACGCAGAGGCGCGCACCGCGCCGATCACCATATGTAATATAGGGTCATTCTTGTGACCAATGCGGATGTCACTGCCTTTGCTGAAGATGACCCCCTGAGTAATTTTCCAGGGGAAGGCAATGAATGTTATTTGAGGCGACGACAGGAACACAGGCCTTTTTCCCTGCGCCACATATGTGACTTCAACGCCCTTCAGGCCAATGTCCATACGATAAGGGAAACCAGATATATCAAGTCCCTGATACCGAATGAGGATGCCTTTTGGTTTCTGCAAGCGGACGAAGCTTTCAATCCTATCTTCCACCTCACCCGCCATATAAAACCAAAAAAAGCTATAGCCCAAGACCAGAAGTAAAACCGTAGATATGAGAATTCGCAACCGCATGTTATTTTCCAAAATATGACTACCAAAAAATATTAAAAGGCCTTTATGATGTCTCTGGCAAGGCCTTGCAAGCCGTTTCAATGGCCCCTTCTAACCGGCTCATAAAATCCTCTTTCTGCAACCCCGGTTCAATTGGGGGTAACAATTCAACCACAAATGTTCCTTTTTTCAGGGGGCCTTTTTTAGGCCAGAAATATCCCGTATTCAAGGCCACCGGAACCACAGGAATCCGCAAATATTTATAGATACCAAAAATACCCGACATATAGGGAAGGGCTTGTCCCGGATCAGCCCGCGAGCCTTCCGGAAAAATCGTCACCGACCTGTTCTCATCTATGGCGCGGCGGGTCTGGGCCAACATCTTCCGCATGGACGCCATGCCCATATCACGGTCAATGGCAATATGGCCTACTTTTTTACATATTCTGCCATAAAGCGGGATTTTTAAAAGCTCTTCCTTCATAATGAAGGCGGTATCCCCGACGATAGAATTCATAATAAAGGTATCCAGCATGGACTGATGCTTCACGGCATAAATGACCGGCGTTTGAGAAATATAGTCTCGCCCCCGCACCGCCATCTTCAATCCTTGAACCACACGAAGCCAAAAGCATACGCTGTTTGACCAAAATGTTTGAAAGGCCCCATGCCAGGCCTGCGGTACCTTTGCCATATGAAGCAACGGATACCAGAGCAGGCATACCGCTGCCGACCAGACATAAAATATAATCTTAAACATAGAAGACCGTATATTTGACACGACGTGACGCCCTAACGCTCATTTGTTGTTGTGGTTGGTGATCCCGTATAGGAGTCTTTTTTTCGAAGATCAAGTAGCCTATCTCGTATGACGCTCACCAAGAGCTTACTATATTCCCGAACAAGGGACAAAAAACGAATATTTTTAGGACGCCATTGACCGACCGGATGGGCAATCATTTTAATGTCTGGCATATAACGACGCATCTCGATCAAGGCTCTGGGCATATGTTCTAAGGAGGTGACAACCCGGATAGAAGAAATATGGCTCCGCGTAACCCATAATGAAATTTCTTCTGCATTCCCCGCCGTATTTTGGGCGGCTGTCCCGCTTTCAATACAGCAGTCCGCCAGTTTCTGGGAAATACCCAAAACCGCATAAAGCTCGGCCTCTGTTACTTTGGCATTAACCCCTGAGATAAAAAGCTTATCCGCCATGCCCGCTTCCAAAAGAAGAACCGCCTCTGCAAGCCGGCTTGTGCCGCCTGTCAAAACGACAATGCCGTCTGTTTTTTCATCGGAAGGCCGCGCCGCCTGAGACAAGCTATAAATGAAATAACATAATCCCGCCGCCCACATCAGGATAAGCAAAATGATCAGATGATATATATATTTCATAATGCCGCCCCTTTTGCCGTCACACCATACGGCTCAAATGCCGCATGACGGTTATCCGTGCCGTCAACATAGAAATAAATGCCGCGCAGACGGGAACCACGAACAAGAGGCCGATCTCACTAAGCGGCACGTCAGGCCTGTCCACAAGGTCTGAGGCCAGATCACGCGAGAGATATATCAGCGCCCCTAACGTTATGAAGGCCAAAATAAGCCCCATAATACCCCCTTTCAAGCCATATTTCATAAAGCGATCCTGATATGCCCGTGCGATCATACCATCCTGCGCCCCTAGGTGGTGCATGATCTCTATAATGTCTCTATTCTCAGCCATACTGGCCTTGGTGCCAAAAATAACGATGCAGATGGTTGCCAGAACCACAAGCACCAAAATACCCAAAGCCGTATATTTCACGGTATCCATAAGGCGAATAAAACGCCCGAGCCATTGTTGATGATCGTCAAGATAAATATCGCCCGAGCCTTTCTGTGATCCTTGATCTGATATTTGGGCCAACATCCCGCGCAACGCGTCCAGATCAACCTTAAGGCTTGCGTTTAATCGCACATCCAGTATGGCGGGGACAGGCAGATCATCCGTCACATTTCCCGCGCCAAGCCAAGGTTCCAACAACTCTGCAATCTCATCATCATTCAGCCTGCGCACAGAGTCAATGCCTGGTGTTTGTTGTAAAATTCGGCTGACGTCACCAACTTGTGCCTCCCGCTTATTATGATCGGCTGTCGTAATCTGTATGGTCAATCGATTATTTAAACTCTCCGTCCATTGCCCAAACCCACTATTGATCATCAGGCCGCCCATAGCCGCCAAGGCGCTTAAATAGACCATGACGGCCATAACATAGGGCAAGAGGCGCGTTGCCTCGTGGTTTTTCTCATCAGGCAGAAAATGGCCGGTAGATGTCATAGATCCTGACCTTCATCATAGTCTCTGGGGCCAAATTCTTCCTGATCCAACCGTCCGATCTCATAGGCGCCATCGCCCGTATCTTCTTCGCCGTCGGGATCAGTTTCGCCGGCCCGGATCACATGCAGCCGCCCCTCATGAAGATGCAGGCGGTCTGCGCCAACCTTTTTCACCAAATTCATATCATGGGTGGCGATAACCGTTGTTGTACCCAATTTATTTAATTCCACAAACAGATGCATAATCCGATTTGAAATGGCCGGATCCACGTTTCCCGTCGGTTCATCCGCTAACAAAAGATCGGGCCTTTTAATGACGGCGCGGGCAATGGCCACCCGTTGTTTTTCCCCACCAGATAATGTTGGTGGCCGGGCCTTCATCCTCCCTTTAAGGCCTACCCACGACAGAAGCTCTTCTACATGGGCCTCTATTTCACCGCCGCGTCCCCCGGATATCCATAAGGGCAATGCAACATTTTCAATAGCCGTCAAATGATCGAGAAGCCTAAAGTCCTGAAAAACAACGCCGATACGCCGCCTGAATTTCGGCAGGTCTTTATGCAGGGCCGCGCCCACATCTTCGCGAAACATTTTAATTTTTCCGCGCGAAGGCCGATGAGCCAGATACATCAATTTTAACAAAGATGTCTTCCCCGCGCCGCTCGCACCGGTTAAAAAATGCAAAGATCCCGGTTTTAAGTTAAAGGAGATATCTTTCAATACTTCCTGTTCCATGCCGTATCTCATACCAACATTTTCAAAATGAATCACGCGATATACCTTTTGCTCTATTATATTTCTTTTGGCTTCGGTTCAGTTTATTTTAACCATAGCAAGTCACCGTTGGGCCGTAAACTGATAAATATGATACGAGAGATCTTTTGATGAGCTGAGGGTGCTTGCGTAAATCATTTCTGGGCATTATAACCATATGAATGTATTAACCCCTTAAATAACAAGAGTTACAGGCTTCTGTATGATCCTGACATGCCCTGAATGCTCCGCGCGCTATGTTGTTGACCCACAGGCCCTTCTTCCAAATGGCCGCACCGTGAGGTGTGCCAAATGCAAATATAGCTGGAAGGAAGACGCCCCAGATCAGACTGATGACCTGGCGCAGGTCATAAGACCCCCTCAAGAAGACTCACGCAGTGATGGCGGGGATGACGCCCGAAAGCATAAGGGGGACGACCAAAGTGACCCTGAAGATGCTGGCGCACCAGAAGTCACCTCTGACCCAGAAAGCGAAGAAGATGACTTCGCCATAAGGCGTGCTCAACGCAAAAAACGTCCCCGTCCGCTCCCGAAAGGGTCAAACTTGCCCGCCCTGCAGAATCATAATCATGGCGGCATTCTGTGGGGGTGGTACGGACTTGGTGCCTTCGTCGTCATCATTTTAAGCAGTTTTCTGTTTTTCCAAAGCACCATCAGTGAGGCTTGGCCACCCTCACAGAAACTCTATCACATCTTAGGCATGACAGGGGCAGGCCTTGAACATAACGACCCGCACAAACCCAACGGCGGTCCCGAAATTCCCTTAAGAGAGCAATTTAAAATAGGGGAGGTAAAACTAAGTAAAACCCAAAGCGGCGCGGTTGTCACATTAACGATAGACGGCAATATTACCAATATTTCTCATATGGCTCTGCCGCTTCCCTTACTCAAAGTTTTTCTTAAAGATGATAAGGGACAGGTCATTCGAGAATGGTCATTCAAGCTCACGGCGGCGACCCTCGCCAAGGATAAAACACTCCCCTTCTCCACCTCTTTGCCCAACCCCCCAGAAGAGGCCACCAGTATCAGTGTCACTTTTGCAAAACGCCAGGCTTGAAAATACCCCTTGCCGCAAAGACGCCTTAAAGATAGTCTATTATAGTTATTATGCCATAAACTATTCAGGAAATCCTATAGAAATAAAGGCCCTTATGAATGGCTCATATTTTAATTGCAGAAGATGAAAAAGCCGTGCGCCTGTTCGTTTGCAGAGCCTTGGAACATCGCGGACATACGTCGGTTGGCGTGGGAGACGGGGGAGCCGCCGTGCATGCCCTGTCTGAAGAATCTTTTGACCTTCTGCTCACGGACATTGTAATGCCGGTCATGGATGGCATCGCACTTGCGCTCAAGGTTTCAACTGAATATCCGGACATGCCAATCCTGATGATGACGGGATATTCTCACGAAATGCAACGTGCCCACAATCTTGACTGCCTGATTAACGATGTCATTAAAAAACCCTTTTCCCTGGAAGAACTCTGTAACACCGTGGATAATATTTTGGAAAATAAGGAAAAAATCCATTAAAGCCTAAAAAAATAGGCCTTAAGAAAATTCAAGGTCAGTTCTTCATTTCACGATTCAAAATCGTCTTCACACTTTTCAACAACGTGAGTATCTGGCTTTGGTATCCTGCGGCGGCGGCCATATCCCCGGCCTCCATACTTTGAATAACGTCCCCCATAAGCTCGCTAGCCGCCATCGTTAAATGGGTCGCATCAATTCCGGAGTTCTCAAGGTCACGTCCCACATCATTCACACTCCCGCCCAATTTCCTTTGTATCGAAACCCAACCCTCTATATCCTGATGGGCCCCGACGTCCTGATGGGCAATATCCAATTTTACCGAATTTTGCAAAACAAATGACATAATCTGTTTTTGGGTCTTCTCAATGATATTCATGGTATCCCGCGCCCGGTGAGCCGTTTGAAAACGGGCATAGCCTTGCCCGGAAAGAAGACCCTTATCGTTATAAATAAACCCATTCTCCAGATAGGACACGAGGTCAATGGCCTCATCATATTTTTTAAAATGGATGTGCGTTAATATTCTACCATATATTTTGCGCAGTCTTGCGACATCATACTTTTCAGAATCAAAATCCTGAACAAAAGAGGAGTGTGATGCCCGCGAGAAAAGGACAATGGTTTTATCTATTTCCTGAAGCTCTGCTGTATAATCATCTTCCGATATTTTTTGATAGAGATGTAACTTTAACCTTGCCAGATGCGCCAATATGTCCCGCTTGAAGGCCGCGTGTTCCCCCTCTTCCAAGGAGAGGGCAAGATCCCATAAGAGATCACGGGCTTGCGTGATATTTTCATCATCCTTTGGCGCATCCAATCGCCAATAGGCCGACCGCAAGGCCATATAATAAACACTCGGCATCGGCATGCCCCTGGTTGTCAGGCGCCCCGAGGTGAGACCTAAGGCCTTCAATTCTCGCGCCAATTTTGGCCGTTCCTCTGGCTTGGTCATGATTTCTTTACGTATTGTGATCAGCCTTCGCGCCAGAGGATCAGAAAATTCCCTTTCCGGCAACATGATATCAGGCACGATTTTCTGCTGCGTCTGCCCCGCCTGATCCACGGCTTCGACAATAAGATCAACGCGCATTCCGGCAAAATTCGACGCGGATAAATTGACATATAATTCCCCGGCATAGGCCTTTAAACCGGAAATGGGCAATTTTATCCCATCATAAAAATCAAGTCTCTTGTCACCGGCGGGCCGCAGCCCGACACTCACCTCGTCCAAGCCATAATCATCGCTGAGGTCAAGCGAAAGGCTAAATAACCCATCCCCCGCCCTTAAAGGCCGAAAGACCGCCCGGTCAATGGTCGGCGCGTCATCCTCCAAGAGAATAATCGGCCAGTAACCGATGCGGCGGCTCCCGTCCATAATCTGCCAACTTGTCTCACCCGTCACGATGAACTGGGCCTCAAAACCACCCTCCGCGCGGGGGAGGAAAATGATTCGCTGCTTTCCGGCTCTTAAATACGGGGCATAGGTAATATTATTAATATAAACGCTTATTGCGCTACCTTCTAGAATGGGTTTTAGCCCTGCTGTAACCGCATCCGGATTTGTGATATTTTCGGTAAAGGATTCCCGCTCACTGTAAGAGGGCGGCGTGACCGTCATTTTTATGTCCGGCACAGGATAAGAGAATATCGCCCGTGGTTTAACGGCAATTTCTAACCGTCTCTGCCGATCGCCGCCCGCCAAAATCCCTGCGGCCAAGAGGAGAAGCAGCGACAAAAAAGCCGCGCGCAAGCTAACCTTAACTGCCATGAGAGGTTGCCCCGACAGGCCACGAAAAATAAACATCATCATCGCCGCCGCCACGAGGCCATAGAGGGCGGCCTGTATGAGCGGCGGAAAATAGCCCCAAGGATCACATAACGAAATGGCGAGATACACGATATATACCGCGCCCGCTTGAAGAAAAGCAGAATATAAAGCGGTTCTATCGCCCTTTTTCAACGCCGTTTCATTTCTTTCTGTCAGAACAAAATCCTTACGCTATTAACCAGCTATTTTGGCTTTTTAAACCAGCCATTCGGGCAATTTATCCAGTCCAATGATGTCATCATAACTCGGGCGAGGACGCACGATGGCATATTCGCCGCCCTTCACCAGAACTTCCGGGATCAGGCGGCGGGTATTATAGGTGGATGACATCACGGCTCCATAAGCCCCAGCCGACCTTATGGCAACCAAATCCCCGCTCTCCAATGCCGGTAACGGGCGATCCCGGGCAAAGGTATCCCCCGTTTCGCACACAGGCCCAACCACATCACAATTTTCTAACCCCGCCCCGCTTTGCACGACAGGGACTATTTCATGATAGGCATCATACATGCTAGGTCTTACCAAATCGTTCATCGCCGCATCAATGATCAGAAATTTACGCCCCTCGCCTGGTTTTACATAGATAACCTTGGACACCAAAATGCCCGCATTCCCCACCAGAAGTCGGCCCGGCTCAATGATAATTTTACAGCCCAAATGCCCGACAATCTTTGTCACCATCTTGCCATATTCAAGGGGCAAGGGAGGCTTTGCAGAACTTTCCTCATAGGGGATACCAAGGCCGCCGCCAAGGTCAAGGACAGAAATTTCATGACCGTCACGGCGTAAGTCTTCCACCAAAGTTACAATACGCTGAAATGCTTCCTCAAAAGGCGCAAGGTCGGTAAGCTGCGAGCCAATATGCAGGTCAACGCCCTGCACACGAATACCGGGTAATTTCGCTGCTGCGGCATATATTTCCCGCGCCCGCCGCCAAGGCACACCAAATTTATTTTCCGCCTTGCCTGTGGAAATTTTGGCGTGGGTTTTGGCATCCACATCGGGATTGATGCGAAAGGCAATGGCCGCGACTTTATGTTTTTCATGGGCGATGCGGCTTAACTGATGGAGTTCGGCCTCTGATTCCACGTTAAATTGGAAAATACCCTGCGTCAAAGCAAACGCCATCTCTGATTCCGTCTTGGCCACCCCCGAATAGACAATTTTTTCCGCCGGAATTCCGGCTTTAAGCGCCCGGCGCATTTCCCCTTCTGATACCACATCCGCGCCAGAACCTTGGGCCGCTAACGTCTTGATGATCGCTTGATTGGTGTTGGCTTTAACCGCGTAACAGAGCATAAAGTCATGGCCCGTGAAGGCATCGCAAAAGACATCATAATGCCGGATGAGGGTTGCCGTAGAATAACAGTAAAAAGGCGTGCCGACCTGCGCCGCGATGTCACGAACAGCAAGGCCCTCGACATGCATTTCACCCTGCGTATAGCCGAAATGATCCATTATTCTTACTTTCTACATTAATCTATTTTTGAAAAATTATTGAGGCGCTTCATAATTGGGCGGCGGCAAAAGATCCCCACGTTTGCCGCAAGACGCAACCGTAAGACATAAAAGAGCCATAGATAAAATAATTACAATTTTTTTCATTACATCATTCTTTCTGCATATCTTTTTTATTTCGGGCTACGCGATGCGCTCTTTCGCTGAGAGGACTTGCGCCAATACCTGCTCAGGAGCCGTGCCGCCATAACTTGTTCGGCTCGCCACGGAACTTTCCACGTTCAGAACAGAAAAGACATCTTCCGTGATCTTCGCCTCCACCGTCTGCATCTGCGCAAGCGTAAGGCCATCAAGATCGCAGCCTTTCCTTTCGGCAAGGGCCACAAGGGAGCCTGTCACATGATGCGCCCGCCGGAACGGCATATCCAAAACCCGCACCAGCCAATCGGCAAGATCCGTCGCCGTGATAAAACCATTTTGCGTCGCAGCCTTCATAGCCGCCTTATTGACCGTCATGTCCCCGATCATCCCCGTCATCGCCGCAATGATAAGGGCAAAAGACTCAGCCGCATCAAAGGTGGCTTCTTTATCTTCCTGCATATCCTTGCTATAGGCGAGCGGAAGGCCCTTCATCACCATAAGAAGGCTGTTTAAAGCCCCCATGATCCGTCCCGATTTGGCGCGGCAAAGTTCCGCCGCGTCGGGATTACGTTTTTGCGGCATGATGGAAGAGCCTGTGGTGAATTTATCGCTTAAATTGACAAAATTAAACTGAGACGACGACCAAATCACGATTTCTTCTGCCAGGCGCGAGACATGAACCGCACTTATGGCGGCAATGCTCAAAAACTCCATGGCAAAGTCGCGGTCCGATACGCTGTCCAAACTATTGGCCGTCGGGCAGCGGAAATTTAAGTGCTCTGCGGTCTGAAATCGGTCAATGGGAAAGGATGTCCCCGCCAATGCCGCCGCGCCCAAGGGACATTCATTCAGACGGCCCCGAGCATCCCGCAAACGGTCACGATCCCGGGTAAACATCTCAAAATAAGCCAGCAAATGATGTCCAAAAGTCACAGGCTGCGCCGATTGCAAATGGGTAAAGCCCGGCATAATGACATCCGCATTCTGTTCTGCCTTCGTAACCAGGGCAACTTGAAGTGCCTTTAACCCTTGATCCATGTGATCCATGGTATCACGCACCCACAGCTTGAAATCTGTGGCGACCTGATCATTTCTGGAGCGCGCCGTATGCAGCCGGCCCGCCGCATCCCCGATAAGGTCTGCCAGCCGAGATTCCACATGCATATGAATATCTTCGAGCTTGGCATCATAGGTGAAATTTCCCGCCTCGATTTCGGCCTTAACCTGATCCAAGCCACCCAGGATTTTATCGCCGTCGCTTTGGGTAATAATGCCTTGTTTTATGAGCATCCGGCAATGGGCCTGTGATCCCCGAATATCTTGCGCGTATAAAATCTTGTCAAAATCAATGGAGGCATTGATTTTTTCCATGATTTCTGCGGGGCCCACTTGAAAACGCCCGCCCCAAAGACTATTTGCCCTATCGGGTGATGTCTCTTTTTTTGATGCCATAGGCTTTACTCGTTCCTAAAACTGAAATATATGGTAATATCAGGCCGTGAAATACGACAATTCCGCACTTTAGGCAAGCTTTATACAAAGAAAACTTATGAAAAAAAATTTAATATTAGTCGTTGGTTTCGTCTCTCTTCTCCTTGGTGCCGTCTATATATTCTCCCCGAAAGACGCGGCAGAGATCACCGCTAAGACAGAATTTGTCCCCCTGGAAAGTAGCACAAAAAGCGGGCGTGCGCTGTTCAGCATCTATCATCCCAGGTTAGAGACCCCTGCTATAAAGATAACAGACGAAAAGGGTAACATTCTCACCCTTGATCATTTTAAAGGGCAAAATATATTGGTTAATTTCTGGGCCACATGGTGCGTGCCCTGCCGCAAAGAAATGCCTCAGCTCGACGCCTTGCAAGCCGCCCTCGGCAGTGCAGACTTCAAAGTTGTAATTATATCCGTTGATCGCGGCGGGCTTGCCGCCTCACGGGCGTTTCTGGATGACATTGGCATTAAAAATCTTGATCTTTATTATGATAAAAAAGCCACCCTTGCCCGCAAGATGAAAACAATCGGTTATCCCACGACCATTTTGATTACTAAAGCCGGTAAACAATTCGGCATTCTAACCGGCCCCGCCCATTGGAACGCGCCCTCTGCCCAAGCCTTGATCACGCGCCTTATGGCGGACAAGTAACAGGATAATTTTCCTCTCGGAATATATACATATTCTTACGCCGCCATTACGGCACCACGGTTACGGGAATTTTGGCCTTTTGCAATATACTATATGCCACACTTCCCAGGCCAAGCTTGGCGAGAATGCCAGAACTTTTATGTCCAATGAAAATTTGATCGGCCTTATGTTCCTCGGCCAGCGCCGTTATGATTTCCGCAGCATGACCCACCTGAACATAGGTTTCAATCTTAATGCCATCGGCGGCAAGCTTTTTACAGGCCGGTGCCAGAATATCCTTCTGCGCACTTTCCAATTGTTCCATATGTTGACTGTGGCGTACGGCCAGTTCCTCGACAGACATGACCTCAAATTCAGACCAATCCACCACATAGGCCAACATTAACGTCCCGCCGCCCCTGAATTTTATTTTATCAACGGCAAGCTTCGCGGCCCGCATACTAATATCGCCGCCATCATAGCCAACAATATATTTTACCTGTTTAGACATCTTTCAAGCCTCCAATTTTGTTGTGTTTTTAACAGTATAGCATCCTAAGTATGCGCGCAAGCTTGACCCCAGTCAAACAATGTGCTTTTGCGATCGTCAATGAGGGGCGAATTTTACCAAGAAAACATATAAACTCCTTGACAGAAGGGTGTTTGACGTTATATTCCGGCCACTTCACACTATGAGAATAGAGTCTCATATAATGTTAACGATGACAATCGTCATAAACCGGTTCTTAAAATACTGATCAAAATCAGTTACCGACTATGACCAGAAGATAAAATAGGAAACAAATATGTTTGCAGTCGTCAAAACCGGTGCTAAGCAATATAAAGTTGCTGCTGGTGATGTAATTAAAGTAGAAAAATTGGACGGTGAAGCCGGCGCCAAAATTACCCTAGATCATGTCTTGATGGTGGGTGATGATAAAGGCGTTGAAGTTGGGACACCGACAATTTCAGGTACGGTCGTAACAGCCGAAATCCTTGAGCAGGCGCGCTCAGCAAAAATTATCATTTTCAAGAAAAAACGTCGGCAAAATTATCGCCGCAAGAAGGGTCATCGCCAAGAGCAGACCGTTCTACGTATCTTGGAAATAGGCAAAGCCTCTGCAAAAGTCGCCGCCCCGAAAAAGGCAGCCCCTGCTAAGGCAGAGACAGCAGAAGTAAAAGCCGCTCCGGTAGCGAAAAAAGCTCCTGCCGCGAAGAAGGCAGCTGCGCCAAAAGCGACTGCTGAGAAAAAAGCAGCAGCCCCTAAAAAGGCCGCCGCCCCGAAAAAAGCCGCAGCAAAGAAACCTGCTGCCCCAAAGAACACATAAGGAGAAGCGACAATGGCACATAAAAAAGCTGGTGGGAGTTCAAGTAACGGCCGCGATTCAGCCGGACGCCGCCTAGGCGTCAAAAAATATGCTGGTGAAATTGTTATTCCGGGCAACATCATTGTACGGCAACGTGGTACCAAATTTTATCCTGCCGCCAATGTTGGCATCGGGAAAGATCATACCCTATTCGCCCTGACCGAAGGAAAAGTCCGTTTCTTTAAAGGCAAACAAAAACGTAGTTTCGTCTGCGTTGAAAACGCCTGAAATTTAACGTAAATTAATTGACTTTATTTCTGAAAGGGGAGTGTTTTCATTCCCCTTTTTCTTATTTAATAGCCCCTTTTTTTAACAGATAGACTATTTGACATGAAATTTCTCGATCAATGCAAGATATACCTGAAGTCCGGCGGCGGCGGCGATGGCTGCTTAAGCTTTCGGCGTGAGAAATGCGTTGAATATGGCGGGCCAAATGGCGGCAATGGCGGACGAGGCGGTCATGTCTTGATTGAAGCCGTCGATGGCCTGAATACTTTGATCGATTATCGTTACCGCCAACATTTCAAGGCAGGGCGCGGCGGTCATGGGATGGGCCAGAACCGTACCGGGGCCAAGGGCTATGACAGTTATCTTAAAGTCCCCGTTGGTACGCAGATTTTCGATGAAAATTACGGCGTTCTTCTGGCCGACCTTACCGAGGCAGGCCAAGTGGTTATGATGCTTGAAGGCGGTCATCCTGGCACAGGAAATGCGGCCTTTAAATCATCAATCAATCAATCACCAAGGCGCACAACCCCCGGCGGCCCAGCCGAAGAAATGTGGGTCTGGCTTCGCCTCAAATTAATGGCCGATGCAGGGCTTGTCGGATTGCCCAATGCGGGGAAATCAACCTTCCTTTCGGCGGTATCAAGAGCAACCCCAAAGATTGCTGATTATCCCTTCACGACCCTTAAACCACAATTGGGCGTTGTTTATGTGGACAACAGAGAATTTGTCGTTGCGGATATCCCTGGTCTGATCGAAGGCGCCCATGAGGGACATGGCCTCGGGGATCGTTTCCTTGGTCATATTGAACGCTGCAACACAATCTTGCATATGATTGATGCCACGGGCGAAGATATTGTTTCTTCTTATAAAACCATTCGGAATGAGTTATCGTCTTACGGTGAAGGCCTATCGGAAAAACAGGAGGTCATCGGCCTAAACAAATGTGATGCTTTGGATGCGGAATTGATCACCATGCTAACGGAAGAACTTCAGGCGGTCACTAAATCGCTCATCATTCCCATATCAGCCGTGAGCAATTTCGGAATAGATGATATGCTGCGTGCGCTTTTGACAAATATTGATCAGGCCAATAACGCAGAAAATTTTGAGACAAAACGACCGTCATATGATGATCTCGAAACAGAAGAAGACAAAGAAGAAAATCAGGACGGAGGCTGGTCACCCATCTAGCCCTCCTATTTCAGTGAAGTTAGGCCCAGACCCCAATGTCACATAAAATACCTAAAAACACACCGATCATTGCGCATCATTGCGACAATTGGAAACGCATCGTCATTAAAATTGGGTCCGCCTTGCTCATAGATGAGGACAGCGGGCAGCTTCGGGTCCAATGGTTGACTTCTATTGCCCGTGATGTGGCTTTCCTGCGTCAACGCGGCTATCAGGTCATATTGGTGTCGTCCGGCTCCATCGGCCTTGGCCGGAAAATTCTTGGGCTGTCCATGAGCAAAAAACTGGAAGAAAACCAAGCTGCTGCCGCCGTAGGGCAGATTGAACTTGCCGCCGCCTACCGCACTATATTGGGCAAGTTAGATATTCCCGTGGCACAAATTCTGCTTACCTACGGCGACACGGAAGAAAGGCGGCGGTATCTGAACGCCCGCAACACCATTAACCGCCTGTTGGAATTGGATGTGGTTCCGGTGATCAATGAAAATGACACCGTGGCGACCGATGAAGTTCGCTACGGCGACAATGACCGCCTTGCGGCGCGAGTGGCCAGTATGTGCGGCGCCGACTGTCTGTTTCTTCTCTCGGACATTGATGGCCTTTATAATGCGGATCCCAACTTAAATCCTCAGGCAGAATTGATCCCTGAGGTCACAGAAATTACGCCCGCTATTGACGCCATGGCGGGCGATCCCATTTCCACAGGTTTTGGGTCTGGCGGGATGATCACCAAGATTGCCGCCGCCAAGATTGCTGTGGCCAGTGGCTGTCACATGGTGATTACCAACGGGACATGCCATAATCCCATTCAGGGATATTTCGCCGGCGCAGCAGGCACATGGTTTCAGGGATCGGGCAATCCCTTGGCCGCTAAAAAGACATGGATCGGGGCCAGCCTTGATATTTCGGGCAAGCTTATCATTGATGACGGCGCCGTACGAGCCTTAAAATCAGGAAAAAGCTTGCTGCCCGCAGGCATTGTCCGCGTCGAAGGTGCCTTTGGCCGGGGGGACACCATCCATATAGCTGCTATGGACGGCAACCTTATCGGTCAAGGCCTCATTGCCTATAACGCCCAAGATACCCTAAAATTGATGGGTCACAGAAGCCATGAAATAGAACAAATTTTAGGCTATAGTGGCCGAGACGAAATTATTCACAGAAATGACCTTGTAATACATTAACAACCTTGCAACGACATAAAGGCAATAACCCCATGACGGTGGACCAGAGTATAAAAGATATGATGCAAAAGATGGGCGAGGCCGCGAAGGCCGCCGCCCTCAGCCTCTCGATGGCCTCATCAGAACAAAAGAACAAAGCTTTGCTTGAATCAGCCCGTATTATTCGCGCAGATCGCCATAAAATTCTGTCGGCAAATGCGAAAGATCGGGAAATGGCCCAAGAACGCGGCCTTGCCAGCGCTCTTCTTGACCGATTATTATTGGATGACCAACGGGTCGAGGCTATCGCCGCCTCCCTTGAAGCTATTGCTGAACTGCCTGATCCCATAGGAGACGTTATCGCCGACTGGGGGCGGCCCAATGGCCTTCATATTTCCCGCGTCAGAGTGCCGTTAGGGGTGATCGGCATCATTTACGAATCCCGCCCAAATGTCACCGTCGATGCCGGCGCGCTCTGTTTAAAATCAGGAAATTCTACTATTTTAAGGGGCGGAAGTGAATGCGTCCTCTCCAACAGGGCCCTCCATAACTGTCTCCTTCAGGGATTAGAAGCCGCAGGCCTCAGCCCTGAGTCTATCCAGCTTATCCCCACCCAAGACCGGGCCGCCGTGGGCGAACTGCTGGGGCTTGTGGGTTACGTGGATGTGATCGTGCCCCGGGGCGGAAAATCATTGATCGCGCGGGTTCAAAATGATAGCCGCATCCCCGTCATGGCTCATCTTGACGGCATATGTCATGTTTATGTGGACGCCGATGCCGACCGTGAGAAGGCCGTGGCCATCACCTTAAATGCCAAAATGCGACGCACAGGAATTTGCGGCGCCGCCGAAACGCTTCTTATTGACCAAACCGTCCTCAAGAGCCACCTGCCGTCCATCCTTGAGGCCTTAAAGGCCGCAGGATGCCAATTGCGCGGCGATAAAAGGATCCAGGCGTGCGACCCAGACATTCGCCCCGCTTCGCCCGAAGATTGGGACACAGAATATCTTGAGGCCATTTTATCCATCAAAACCGTCAATGGCCTTGAAGAGGCTCTCCGGCATATCGCCGATCATGGCTCCCATCACACCGACTGCATCATTACCGAAAATGTGCAAACGGCGGAACAATTTTTGACCCGCGTGGATAGTGCCATCGTGATGCATAACAGTTCCACCCAATTTGCCGATGGCGGCGAATTTGGGATGGGGGCAGAGATCGGCATTTCCACAGGAAAAATGCATGCGCGCGGCCCGGTAGGCCTGGAACAGCTCACCAGTTATAAATATCAGGTAAGGGGCAATGGCCAAACAAGACCATAATATTCTCTCCCAAAAAGATTGGCCAAAAGACTGGCCCGAACAATTGGGCAAAATCTGGCGTGGTAAAAAGATCGGCCTGCTCGGCGGGTCGTTTAATCCGGCCCATGACGCCCATCTGGAGATAAGCCGCGCGGCGTTGACACGCTTAAATCTGGATGCCATATGGTGGCTCGTCTCCCCCCAAAATCCCTTAAAATCAGAAAGCCATATGGCAGGGTTTGAAGACCGCATGGCAAGCGCCAATGCCGCCGCCGCAGATCCGCGTATTTACGTCACTGATCTGGAAAAACACCTCAATAGCCGCTATACGGTGGATACGGTGGATAAGATAACGGCCTTGCTGCCCTCGACCGCTTTTGTCTGGTTAATGGGCGCCGATAATTTGGCTCAATTTTCACAATGGAAAGACTGGCAGAAAATTGCCCGCACAGTAGTATTTGCGATTTTTGATCGACCGAGCTATTCTACGGCACGTGAATTAAGTGACGCGGCGCTCTTTTTTAAGGAAAATTATATCCCTGAAGAAAATGCCGCAGACCTTATAGCCAAACCCCCGCCCGCATGGACATTCATTCGGGACATACAAAATCCGTTATCTTCTACTCAGATACGGGAAACAACTTTAAAACCAAAAGGTTAAAAACAAAATTGCCCAGTAATAATATGTCTGAAGATGACACATCTTCTTCATCACAGCCGCAAAGCACCTCCCGTCTTTTAGAGATTATAATGACATCTTTAGACGATGATAAAGCGGAAGAAATCATTTCCATAGACCTTAAAGGGAAAACCAGCATTGCTGATTCGATGATTATTGCCTCTGGCCGGTCGACCCGTCAGGTCGCAGCCATCGCAGAACATGTGAGCACAAATATTAAAAAAGCCGGCTTTGGCCCCTGTAAAATAGAAGGATTAGAGAAGTCCGACTGGGTGCTTATTGATGCCGGAGATGCCATCATTCATGTTTTTCGACCAGAAGTCCGCAGCTTCTATAATCTCGAAAAGATGTGGAACATGGATATCAGCCCCGATGACTTCACACCGGACAAGCTCTTAAGCCGATAAAGACATCCATGCAGGTTACTATAATTTCAGTAGGCCGCCTGAAAGCCGGGCCGGAGAAGCAGCAGATAGACACCTATCTTAAACGCTGCCCCTGGCCTGTTAAAATCATTGAGGTCGAAGAAAAACGACCCCTTAAGGGGCCGGAACGTAGGCTACGGGAAGGCGATCTTCTTTTAAAGGCAATCTCTCAATATCGCGCCGATCAGGCCCATGTCATCGCCCTTGATGAGCGCGGAAAATCCCTGCGCAGTGACGGCTTTGCAGACATGATCCGCCACCACCAGGACAACGGCATTGCAAACCTGATTTTCCTCATTGGAGGGGCGGAAGGATATGATCCCAAAATCAAGAAAAAGGCAGACTATCTATTACGTTTAAGTGACATGACCTGGCCTCATATGATGGCGCGGGTTATGTTAACAGAACAACTCTATCGCGCGTCCTGTATTATGGCGGGACATCCTTACCACAAAGATTAAAGCAAAAAATGTGATTTTACGTCTCTTTAACCTACATTCTGATATAAAAACCATATATAAAACCTTATTTAGAGTCACATTGGAGTCACGCGAAGTATGACAACAACAGCCATTACCCCAACAAAGCCCGTCGTCCTCTGTATTCTTGATGGATGGGGCAGCCGCACGGAAGCCGAAGATAACGCGATTATTCTGGGGAATACGCCGAATTTTGATCATATGACACAGACATGCCCCATGTCCTATTTAGAGACATCAGGCCCGAGCGTCGGCCTTCCCGATGGGCAAATGGGAAATTCAGAAGTCGGTCATACCAACTTGGGCGCAGGACGCGTCGTCTTGCAAGACCTTCCCCGGATTGATAAATCCATTGCAGATGGGGATTTCCAGACGATCGCGCCGCTAAAATCAGCCATCAAAAAATTACAATCCACCGGCGGAACCTGCCACTTGCTCGGGCTTTTATCCCCTGGCGGCGTCCATAGTCACCAAGATCATATGGTGGCCTTGGTCAAGGCGTTATCTGCGGCGGGCATCCCTGTGGCGATTCATGCCTTGCTCGATGGCCGCGACGTGCCGCCGAAAAGTGCGAAAGGTTATATTGAGAAATTCGAGCAAAATATCAGGCCCTATAGTACGGCCAAAATTGCAACCGTCACGGGCCGTTATTATGCCATGGATCGGGATTCAAGATGGGAGCGGGTGGAACGCGCCTATCTTGGCATGGTCACAGCAGAAGCTGTGCCAGCCAAGAGTGCCTGCGCCGCCATTGAGGCCAGCTACGCCAATGATATAACTGACGAATTTATGCTTCCCACCATCATTGGCTCATACCAAGGCATGAAAGACGGCGATGCGCTTATCATGGCAAATTTTAGAGCTGACCGGGCCCGGGAAATTCTGGCTGCCTTAGTTGATCCGGATTTTAAGGGATTCCCCCGCGCCATGCGTCCTGAATTTTGCAGCCGCCTTGGTATGAGCGAATATTCTAGCCATTTAAATCGTTATATGGAGACTCTCTTTCCCTCCGAGACGATCACAGATACCTTGGGCGAGGTCGTTTCCCAGAGGGGCCTAAAACAGCTTCGCATTGCGGAGACGGAAAAATACGCCCATGTCACCTTTTTCTTTAACGGCGGCAGCGAAGAAGTCTGCGCCGGCGAAGATCGAATATTAATTCCCTCCCCCAATGTGGCGACCTATGATTTACAGCCAGAAATGTCCGCTCCGGAAGTGACAGAAAATCTGGTCAAGGCTATTGGCTCAGGCAAATATGACCTGATCGTGGTCAATTTTGCCAATCCAGATATGGTCGGCCATACCGGTATCATGTCAGCGGCTAAAATCGCCGTTGAAACGGTGGATAATAGTCTGGGGCAATTGCGCGATGCCCTTGAGGCGGCTGGTGGCACCATGCTAGTGACCGCAGATCATGGCAATATTGAAATGATGAGGGACGTCACGACAGGTCAGGCCCACACGGCCCATACAACCAACCTTGTCCCCTTCATCCTTGTCAATGCCTCTGCCGCAGCGGGCCACTTGACAGGTGCGGAACATTTCACCTTGGATAAGGGATGTTTGGCCGATGTCGCACCAACGATCTTGAGCCTCATGGGCCTGCCGCAACCGAAGGCCATGACAGGCCATTCGCTGTTAAAAATATCTTCAGGAGACAAAGCCCCTGCTTAAGATAAGTCACCATATTAAACATCATATGATCGCATTATCCGTCCTGGTTTTGCTGGCCTATGCTTGTGCCATGACGGAAAATACCCGGGCAGGTCAGAACCCCCCGCCCGATGATCAAACCTTACAGGAAATGAAAAATAAAATCACCGCCGCCCGCGCGCGGGCCAAAAAATACGAAACCGACTCCAATGCGGTTACTCAGGATATTTCCGACCTGCGTCAAAAATTAATCCTGTCCGCCCAAAAAATTCAACAAGCCGAAAATAATGTCGCCGAAAAAGAAGACCGTCTTGATGCCCTGACCGTTAGAGAAAATACCCTAACATCTACCCTGAAATCCAGATATGGACAGATGGCTAAAACACTCGGCGCCATGCAACGGTTAAGCCAGCAGCCGGCAAGAATGATCACCTATCGTCCTGAAAAAACCATCAATAGTCTGCGCGCGGCGGGCCTTTTAAAAATATTGCAGCCCGAATTAAAAAAACGTGCCAAAACGATCCAGCAAGATATAACGAACCTTGCCCTTGTACGAGAAAATATCACCACAGAACGACAGGAACTAACGACAATCCTCGCGGCCTTAACATCAGAACAGATTGACATGAACCACTTGTTGGCAGAACGGCGTTCCCGGCAATCAGAGCTTCGGCAAGCCACCAAGAAAGAACGTCAAAAGTTAAAAGAATTTGCCGCAAAAGCCAAAAACCTCCAAGATTTAGTCGAAAAAATTAAACAGGAAAATCTCACCCGCCGAAAATTGGAAAAAGCAGCCTTGGCGGCGGCCAAACGGCAGATTACCAAACCAAATGAGACGAAGACGGCCCGGCGAAAATTTGCCTCGCTGCCCGGCGGCATACTTTCCTTCGCCCAAGAAAAGGGCAAGATGCCAATCCCCGCGCGGGGGTCAATAAAACGAACCTTTGGGGCAAGAACGCCTGAGGGATTAACATCGGAGGGGATTACCATCTATACGCTTCCCCTGGCAACTGTTATATCCCCCCATGATGGGCGTATTGTTTTTGCCGGAAAATTCAGATCTTACGGTCTCTTGTTGATTATATCCCATGGCCCAAAGTATCATACTCTTTTGGCGGGAATGACAAGAATTGATGCAGAAGTCGGCCAGTGGGTTCTCAAGGGCGAACCTATCGGACAAATGGCAGATCGCCCTGATAAAATTAAAATGGCTGGCCCGGCGCAGATCCAGAGTTCGCTTGGCCAAAGTCTTTATGTGGAATTAAGACGGATGGGAAAACCCATCAATCCGCTGCCTTGGATCGCGGCAAAGGATAGAAAGGTACTTTAGATTATGAAGAAATATATTATCGCAGCATTTGTGTCTCTTAGCCTTATGAGCGCCTCGCTCATCGGCGCCAGCACAAGTCAGGCAGAAAGCTCTGACACCTATAAACAGCTCAATTTATTTGGGGATGTTTTTGAAAAAATTCGGTCACAATATGTGCGAAAAGTCACCGATGAGGAACTTATCGAAGCCGCCATCAATGGCATGTTAAGCTCCTTAGATCCTCACTCCAGCTATCTGACCGCCAAAGGTTGGGAAGATATGCAAGTCCAGACCAAAGGCGAATACGGCGGCCTTGGGATGGAAGTCACCCTTGATCAAGGTGTTGTTCGCGTGGTGTCCCCCATTGATGATACCCCGGCCTCCCGCGCCGGCATACAGCCTGGTGATTATATTACCAAACTTGACGGTGAACAAGTGATGGGGCTCACCCTCAATGAGGCTGTGAGCAAAATGAAAGGTAAAATCGGTACTGACATTGTCCTGACCGTCATTCGCAAGGGGGAGAAAGCGCCCCTAGAAATTACCCTGACCCGCGATACCATTACCTTAAAATCCGTTCGCTACCATTTGGAGGGAGAAGTCGGCTATATTCGCGTATCCTCCTTCACAGAGCAAACAGATAGTGGCCTGCTCGACGCCTTAGGCAAGATCAAAGAAGAACTTGGGGATCATCTTCAGGGCATTGTTCTTGATTTACGCAATAATCCCGGCGGCCTTCTGACCCAGTCCATCGCTGTATCCAGTGCCTTCCTTGAACGCGGCGAAGTTGTCTCAACACGCACGCGTAATGATGAGCATGTGCAACGTTTCCCCGCCCACAAAGGCGATAGCATTAACGGAAAACCCCTCATTGTGCTGATCAATGGCGGGTCTGCATCTGCTTCGGAAATTGTCGCAGGGGCGCTGCAAGACCATCATCGCGCCGTTATTGTGGGGACACAGTCCTTTGGCAAAGGCTCCGTACAGACGCTCATTCCCCTTGGCGCTAATGGCGCGATGCGCCTGACCACGGCTTATTATTTTACGCCCTCTGGAAATTCCATACAGGGCGAAGGGATAACGCCAGACGTTCTGGTGGAACAAATTAAATTTGATGCCAGCAAAAAAATCAATGGCCGGCCCCGTTCTGAACATGACTTAAGAGGAAGCCTGGCTAATCCTAATGAGTCCAAGAAAGATAAAAAAGACAAAAAATCCAAGGGAAAAGGCTCTAAAAAGGGCAAAATCTCTGACAAAAAAACGCCGCCAAAAGAAGATGGCATCGCCAAAGACAGCGGGACAGATGATGACGCAAAGGATGTGAAAATGACCCAGACCTCAGCCCAGGATGATTATCAACTGAATTATGCCATCAATCTTTTACATGGAATGTCTATTGCAAGAAATGGAGACGAAGAGTAAAAATGTGGATCAAAATTAATCAGAGGGTGATAATAGTGTCATCCTCTTGGAATAGATAAAAAATGGATGACGCGCCAGAACTAACTAGTATGACCCGCCAGAGAAACATTCGGCCACTCCTGGCGGCATGGATATTTGTGTTTGTCATGCTTGGCGCGGCCTTTGCCTGGCTCTCGCTTTCTTCAGATAACAATGTGGCTTCAGAGGAAAAACCTGCGCTGGGCCATGGTGCGGATGCCGCCAGTTCCGATCACAGCAGTATCATCACGGCAAAAGACCCTGAAGAAAAGTCAGGGGAACATTCCAAACACGCCGGAGCAGAAGAACACGCCGGTACAGAAGAACACGCCGGTACAGAAGAGCCTGCGGCATCCGGCGATACAGGCCATCAAGATAAGGCTTCCTCTGGCCCCTCGCCTGAAATGATAACGGATAGACATAGCCTGCCCAAAGCGCCTCTTGATGGTTTGGTTATGATGGGAGCCCATGGCCCGCTTCCTGTTCTCGGCCCAGATTCCATGGTCGCCTGGAAAGAATACGCCCGGCCCTCTCCCATCGATGCACAAAGCAGTCCCCCCACGGATCTGCCTAAAATAGCCCTCATCGTCACGGGGATCGGGCTTAACAAAAAGGCAACCGAGCTTGCCATTAAACTGCCCGGGGAAGTTGATTTGGGTTTTTCCCCCTATGGACGGCATCTGCAGGACTGGATGGATAAAGCCCGGAAATATGGTCATGAAAGCTTTCTGATGATCCCGACAGAGCCGTTAAAATATCCGGAGAATGACCCGGGGCCACAAACGTTATTGACCGGTGCCTCGCCCCGCGACAACCTTAAAAAACTGGATTGGCTTTTATCGCGGGTAACAGGTTACGTCGGTGTTATCAATGAGATGGGGTCAAAATTCACCACTTCCGAAGCCGATGTAATGCCCATATTAGAAGACTTGAACGGGCGCGGATTAATGTTTCTTGACTCACGGTCAACGCGTTTTAGCATCGCGGCAAAATTGGCCCGGCGGATTTCAATGCCTCGGGCATATAATAATCTTTTTATTGATCATATCATAAGCGCAAATGAAATACGCCAAAATCTAACCAAACTGGAAAATACCGCGCGCACCTATGGGTCAGCTGTCGGCGTGGCGAGCGCCGTCCCTTTGACCATGCGCGAAATTGAAATTTGGACACAAGATCTCTCCGCCCGCGGCTTTGAACTTGTTCCCATAACTGCTATCGCGGGCCGTCAGCCTATTCGATAAAAGGCTCTAAGGTAAGTCTGCGAAATATTTCTTCTGGATCCGATGGGAAAAATCCACAAGATTTTTATGTTTTCGCGCCTCATCAAACACGGGCGCTGTGAAGGTGTCCGACAAAATCATTTGAGATAAAATGCCAAAAGCCGCCGCATCCAATGTACTGGGCCTGTCCCCAAAAAAATACGTCTTATCGCCGAGTATATCTGATAACGCCTGCAAATCCTTGGCCGCGATCTCCTCTATTTCTTCTTTAGAATGTCGCCCTATGCCATGGCCTTTCATGCCCTTTAATACATTTTTCCTCACCATATTTGGAATGACTAATCTCAGCGGAAAAGGTAGCGTCCCGAAAAATATACCCCTGATGATCACCCAGTTATGATCCAATATCCAGCGGGCATGAACCAATGACCAATAGAGATTTTCGTCGATCATCTTGGTGAAGGAATGTGCCACGGCCCTTTGTTCTTTGGTCAATGGGCCATCAAGATCATCCCCATATGTTTCTTTTAAGTAGCTGAATATAAAAGAAGAATCTGCGACAACTTTCCCATCATCCTTTATATAGGGAAGTTTATCCTTTGGTGATTCGCGCAGATATTTAGCCCCATTGTGGGTTTTATAGGCCAGTCCCGTCATTCTTAGATATGTTTCAACTTTAACACAAAAAGGACTAGGGTCACAAAGGCTTCCCACTGGCCCAAATTTATATAATTCGATCATATTCCTGTCTCATCATTTTTAGAGCATGTGAAACATTACAATGTTCTGTATATGTTCTTTTGTCAAGTAAATTACTTTTGATCCGCCCGATAAACAGGTTTATAGTATCTTTTGAAATGATCGGATGTCGGAAAATATGACCCATAACCTCACCCCCCTTCCCTACCGTCCCTGCGTAGGCATGATGTTATTAAATAGAGATAATAAAGTCTTGGTGGCAAAACGCCTCGATTTTATTGCAGAAGCCTGGCAAATGCCTCAGGGCGGAATTGATGAGGGGGAAGCCCCCCGCGACGCTCTTTTTCGGGAAATGGAAGAAGAAATAGGCACCCGCAATGCAAAAATTATGGCGGAATATGACGGTTGGCTTTCCTATGACTTGCCTGACCATTTGATTGGCAAGCTGTGGAAAGGCAAATATCGCGGGCAAAGGATGAAATGGTTCTTGCTGCGGTATCTTGGGGAAGATAGCGACATAGATCTTCATACCCACCAGCCTGAATTTTCGGAATGGAAATGGTTGGAAATGGACAAAGTACCAGAATCAATTGTTGACTTCAAACGCGCGTTATATACAAAATTAGTCGAATTTTTTGGTGATCAGGACATTGTAAGGAAAACCCTTAAACGATGATTGTTGAATGCACAAAATTATGTATTCTCTCTTCCCTTCGTCAAGCTTATCATTGCTTATGGCATTATAAGCTTCAGCATATCATGATTGCCATTACGGCTGTCCTGCCCTTTTGTCTGGCCGGTTTTTTGGGGCTGCTCGCGCCGGTTTTCTCAGTTTCCTCTCCCCTGAAGATCATGCCGGATGGCTTTAATTTGTCCTTCTCCATATTAGTCCTCACCACAATCATTTGGGCCTTTCCCGTGACGATACTCTGGCACCGCCTATATTTGCTGGGGCCAGAGCATCTTATACGGCGCAGGATATGGCCCCTCATTACCCGCAGCTTTACCATCATTAGCCATTCACTTATTTTATTTGGCCTCGGCTTGATGGCGGCCATCGCCACCATTTGGAGTATTATATATCTCAGAATGATCACTGACTCCCGGCAAATGGTCGGGACGATCACTGAAATGGGACGTCTTGAATATGCGCTTTATAGTCTTGGGATTATTCTGGTGATAAGCTTTCTGCTCCTCATTGCGCTTCGATTCAGCATGGCCTTTGCCTCCCAAGCCATCGGAAAATCAATGCGGCTGACCACATCCTGGCGCATCACCCGCCAGAATACTTTTCGCATGCTGGTGGCCACTTGTCTTGGCGCGCTACCTCTCTTGGGCCTTCAAGTCATCACCCTCGGTGCCGCCAAATATTATTTACAGATAGATATTTTTTCTGGTAGCGCCCCGGAGCCCTATATGATTTACCTCTTTGTACTTATCTTCTCACCTATATTAACGTCCCCTCTCGCCATATTATGTTCTCTATCCTCGACCTTCTATCGCCATTGCGGCTGCGCTGAATTTAGAGAATCAAAAGGATAAAAAGGATAGAAACAGATGACCACCCCCTTCGCCGGCTTTGACAATGATTTCTGGGGCTTTCTGAGTGACCTAAAACGCAACAATAATCGAGCGTGGTTTGAGGAGAATAAGGATCGCTATAAAGATAACGTGGTTGCCCCCCTCAGCGCCTTTATTTCTGCGATCGGGCCTCGGTTGCAGGAAATTTCCCCCCATTATAAGGCCGATCCCCGTCCCAATAAAGGATCAATGTTTCGCATTTACCGGGACGTGCGCTTTTCCAAGGATAAACGACCCTATAAAGAACATGCGGCGGCACAATTTCGCCATCACATGGGCAAAGATGCCCATGCCCCCGGTTTTTATGTCCACCTCGAAGCCGGCAATGTCAGGTACGGCGGCGGAATCTGGGCACCGCCCAGTGACGTGCTGGGTAAAATTCGCAGCAGGATCGCATCGAAGCCCCAAAAATGGCAAGCGGTCATTGAGGATAAACTTATCCAAGATCACTTCGGCGGCATCCACGGCGATTCCCTCACGCGGCCCCCGCGCGGCTTTGCAGCAGACAGTCCCTATATAGAAGATATCAAACGTAAAAGCTTCTTCGCCATGAAAAATATTGGAACTTCAAATAGGGTAACGTCGGCGCATTTCGTTGATGATGTCATCGAAACGTTCGAAGCCGCCACCCCCTTGATGCATTTTATTTCCGATGCCATTGGTACAGAATTTTAAAAATATTCACTCCAAACCAGATACTGCAAAGGCCAAAATTTGCGTGACCTGAAGGGAACTGAAATTATCATCAGAAATCAAAACCAGACTAGAGCGGCCATCCTGTAATCGTTTACCAAAAGTGATGCCTTCGATATTGTCGATGGCAATGCCAAGGCTGCCAAGATCTAACAGCAGTTTTTTAGTGGCCCTTTTATAATGCGCGCCTTTTAAGCTCTTTACCTTTAAAACATCCGTAGCCTCGTGCGTATCCATGATATAGAGCCGCACCGATAAGCCCACGCCCATTGAAAAAGACCGCTCCACCACAATATATTTTTGCGGCCCAATGGCCAGGAGGTCAACAACGCCATTAATGGAAAAATTCCCTATCGGCAGGGCTTCTTTCTGTATAGGTTCCACCGAATAAACATATTCGTGAATTGGCTGTCCGCTTTTTAAATCCATTTGCACCAAACGCACATCAGCCGAATGCGTGACTGTCGCTTCCGCACCATCTTGAATGAGCGGGCCTTCCGTAGATACCAAAAATGACGTCTTATCCATATCCAAGGTCAAGCCTTCGAAAGCCAAATTATCCCTAATGCCTTTTTCCGGCCCCACTTTAAATTCTTCTGGAACCGTAAAATCTCTGATATAGGTGCCGTCCCGTGCCATTTCCCGTATGAAAGGATTTATCCCCTCCTTGGCATTGCCTTCGCTGGCCCAAAGGTAAGTTTTCCCGTTCGGTGAAAACCGTAACGCTTCCGGATCGACGATACCATTGTCTAAAAAACCTGGTTTTGGAAAAACGGTTCCATCCCTTTGTTTCATAAAATCCACAGAGGTCATTTTCCAGCTTTTAAAACCTGCGATGTCATAATCCAGCCGAAGGCCATAAAAACGCGCCGGATTTTTATTCGACCTGTCATCAGAAACCGCAGCATAACGATCTGTTGCCCGATCGTAATCAATGGAAGACAAGCCGCCAACCAGCGTATTCTGAAAAATATATGCATGGGGAATGATCTGCTGACCAAGATAATCGAGAGAAATTTCCCGCGCTTGAGAGAGTGAAGACATAAGGCCAACGAAAATGGCCCCAATGGCTAATCTTATCCAAATTCTATGCAAATTCTATGCAAATTCTATCCCAATCCTGTGCCAATTCTGTACTAAAAATTTTCCGCGCCAAGCGCTGCCGTTTATATTTTTGCCATTGTGGTCAGTTACGCTGTATTTACAACAAAAAAAAGCACTGTAAAAATTAATTCACAGAGCTTTTATCATTTATATATTAGTCCTTTACGCGACAAGATCCAGAACGTCCAGTATCTCGACGAGGCGGTCACGGGCTTTACTTGCCGCGGCCAGATGATCATCATCCTTGGCGTCGGCCACATCTTCTCTCGCATCTTTTAAGGCGGCCTCCAGAGCTGGCCGGTCGATCTCGGATAGGGGGGTGGCTTCTTCGGCTAAGATCGTTAAGCCATTGGGATTGACTTCGGCAAAACCGCCGCGCACCAAAATGCGTTCTGGTGCATCACCGTTGTGAACTTCAAGAATACCTGTTCGTAATGTTGACACCACGGGGGCATGATTACTTAAAACCCCAAAATCACCCTCAACGCCCGGCACAACGACCATGTCTACATCAGTGGACATGAGAAGTTTTTCCGGTGAAACAAGTTCGAAATGTAGCTTATCTGCCATTTCTTTACCTTTACGTTAGCTTAGGCTACGTCCGCAGCCATTTTATGGGCCTTGGCAACAGCTTCATCAATGCCGCCAACCATAAGGAAGGCCGCTTCTGGCAAGTCATCATGCTTCCCTTCAAGAATTTCTTTAAAACTCTTGATGGTCTCTTCCAGCTGAACAAATTTACCGGGCATGTTGGTGAAGACTTCCGCAACATGGAAAGGCTGTGACATGAAGCGTTCAATCTTACGGGCGCGGCCCACAACGATTTTATCATCTTCTGACAATTCATCCATACCCAAGATGGCAATAATATCTTGTAGCGATTTGTATTTTTGCAAAATTTCTTGCACTTCACGGGCCACGTTATAATGTTCCTCGCCCACAACATCGGCGGTAAGAATACGTGATGTTGAGTCAAGTGGGTCAACCGCAGGATAAATTCCTTTTTCTGAAATGGCCCGGTTAAGAACTGTTGTCGCGTCCAAATGGGCAAAGGATGCCGCAGGTGCCGGATCGGTCAAATCATCAGCCGGCACATAAATGGCCTGCACCGAGGTAATAGAGCCCTTGTGGGTTGACGTAATACGTTCTTGCAACGTCCCCATGTCGGTCGCCAGCGTTGGCTGATAACCCACCGCAGAGGGGATACGGCCAAGCAGCGCAGACACTTCGGCGCCGGCTTGGGTGAAGCGGAAAATATTATCCACAAAGAACAACACATCTTGTCCTTCCTGGTCACGGAAATATTCCGCCACCGTCAAGCCTGTCAAGGCCACACGGGCCCGCGCCCCGGGAGGCTCATTCATTTGGCCATAAACGAGGGCCACTTTTGATTTGTCCCCTTCAAGGTCGATCACCTTTGAATCGATCATTTCATGATACAGGTCGTTCCCTTCACGGGTGCGTTCCCCAACACCGGCAAATACAGAATAGCCATCACTTCCGATGGCAATATTATTGATCAATTCCATAATAAGCACTGTTTTACCAACGCCCGCGCCGCCAAAGAGGCCAATTTTACCGCCCTTGGAATAGGGTGCGAGAAGATCAACAACCTTAATGCCCGTCACCAGAATTTCTGATTCTGTGGATTGATCCGCAAAAGCCGGGGCATCCGCATGAATAGGTGCCCGTTGCTTTTCGCCAATGGGGCCACGCTCATCAATCGGCTCGCCAATCACATTCATGATACGGCCCAACGTTTCAGGGCCAACGGGAACGGATATCTGACGTCCTGTTGCCGTTACGGGGTTACCGCGAACCAAGCCATCTGTACTATCCATCGCGATAGTGCGGACGGCATTTTCGCCTAAATGCTGCGCCACTTCAAGAACCAGACGATTGCCATTATTGTCGGTTTCAAGCGCGGACAAAATTGCCGGCAAATCACCTTCAAATTTAACATCGACAACCGCCCCAATAACTTGGGAAACACGACCAATATTCTTTGCTGTCATTTTATTTCAACTCTCGTTTCTCATCTTTTTAAATATGGGGGCATACGGCCCTTCGTCCAATTTAACGGTTATCAGACCGCTTCCGCGCCCGAAATAATTTCAATCAATTCGTTGGTTATAACCGCCTGACGGGTTCTGTTATAAGTCGTCCGCAGGCTATCGATCATCTCACCGGCATTACGGGTCGCGCTATCCATAGCGGTCATCCGTGATCCCTGCTCGCTGGCGGCATTTTCAAGCAATACCCGAAAGAGCTGCACCCCAACATTGCGCGGCAACAGCTCTTCCAAAATTTCTGTTTCGTCCGGTTCATAATCATATGAAGACCCGCCGAGATCAACGGCATTCCCCGCATCAAAAGAGGCTGGAATCATCTGCTGATCCGTTACCACCTGCGTTAATGCGGACTGGAACTTGGCATAAAATAAGCTACATACGTCAAATTCACCATTTTTAAACGCCGTCAAAAGATAATTTGTAACGGGAGACGCATCACCGTAGCTCAAACGTTTCACATGAGACATATCAAAATGTTCAACAATACGGCTGGCATAATCCCGGCGAAGTGACGCCGCGCCTTTTTTACCAATGGTGACAATTTTCACCTCCTTGCCCGCCGCAATCAAGCGAGAAATCTTGGCCCGTGCGCCTTTAACAATATTCGTGTTAAAGCCGCCGCAAAGGCCCCGTTCCGAGGTGGCCACAACGATAAGGTAAACATCATCTTTTCCCGTACCGTTCAGCAATTTAGGCCCGCCGACCTGACCGACCATGCTCGACGCGAGCGACGCTAAGACACTCTCCATACGCTCCGCATAGGGGCGCGCGGCCTCCGCCGCTTCTTGCGCACGCCGTAGTTTAGAGGCCGCAACCATCTTCATGGCCTTGGTAATCTTCTGCGTCGATTGTACGCTCGAGATCCGGTTTCTAAGGTCTTTAAGGTTAGCCATACTGACTTTTCCTAAACTTTAATCTTTAAACAAAAGTTTTTGCAAGATTTCCAAGAATATCTTTCAACTTAGCTTCGGTTTCATCGGAAACCTTGGCGTCCTTGTTAATCGTATCCAAAATATCTTTATGCTGAGAATGCATCTTCGCGATCAGGGTTTCTTCAAACCGGCCAACGGCAGACACGTCAATCTTATCAAGATAACCCTTCACGCCAGAATAGATTGAAACAACCTGCTCTGCCACAGACATGGGGGAATATTGTGCTTGTTTCAGAAGCTCCGTCAAACGCGCCCCACGGTTCAGCAATTGCTGTGTCGCCGCATCAAGATCAGATCCAAACTGCGCAAAAGCCGCCATTTCACGATATTGCGCTAATTCCAATTTAATGGAGCCAGACACTTGCTTCATGGCCTTTGTTTGCGCGGATGAGCCCACACGAGACACACTGAGACCCACATTAATGGCCGGACGAATACCTTGATAGAAAAGTTCTGTTTCAAGGAAAATCTGGCCATCCGTAATGGAAATCACATTAGTCGGAATATAGGCCGACACGTCCCCAGCTTGTGTTTCAATGATCGGCAAGGCGGTCAATGAGCCATTACCATTGGCATCATTCATTTTCGCAGCACGTTCCAAAAGACGTGAATGAAGATAGAAAACATCCCCAGGGTAAGCTTCGCGTCCTGGTGGGCGGCGAAGCAACAATGACATCTGACGATAAGCCACAGCCTGTTTAGAGAGATCATCATGCACAATCACGGCATGCATACCACCGTCACGGAAAAATTCCCCCATGGCCGTCCCGGTATAGGGGGCCAGGAACTGTAGCGGCGCAGGTTCCGATGCGGTTGCGGCAACGACGATGGTATATTCCATCGCGCCGCGTTCTTCCAATGTCTTTACAATCTGCGCCACGGTAGAGCGTTTTTGTCCAATGGCAACATAGATACAATAAAGTTTCTTGCTCTCGTCATCACCAGCATTGATTTCTTTCTGGTTCAAGAACGTATCAATCGCCACAGCCGTTTTACCCGTCTGACGATCCCCAATGATCAATTCGCGCTGTCCGCGCCCAATTGGCACGAGGCTGTCAATGGCTTTAAGGCCCGTTTGAACCGGCTCATGGACGGATTTGCGCGGGATAATACCGGGTGCTTTTACCTCAACACGGGTTCGCTTCACATCGGTTAGCGGCCCTTTGCCGTCGATGGGATTGCCCAGCGCGTCAACAACGCGTCCTAAAAGACCGCGCCCCACAGGAACATCCACAATATTTCCGGTACGTTTAACCGTATCACCTTCTTTAATGTCACGGTCAGATCCGAAAATCACGACCCCCACATTATCGGCTTCAAGGTTCAGGGCCATGCCCATAACTTTACCAGGAAATTCGACCATTTCACCGGCCTGTACATTGTCGAGGCCATAAATACGGGCGATACCATCGCCTACAGATAGAACCTTACCAACTTCTGAAACTTCTGCTTCCTCACCAAAATTGGCAATTTGCTCCTTCAGGATTTTAGATATTTCCGCTGCACGGATGTCCATTATCCAACCTCTTTCATTGATTCTTCAAGATTAGCGAGTTTAGTGGTCAGTGACGAATCGATCATGCGGGAACCGATTTTAACGATCATGCCGCCAAGGAGGCCTTCGTCTACATCCGTATCCACATTGACGTCACTGCCGACCAGTGATTTAAGTTTAACTTTCAGCGCATCAAGTTGGGCTTTTGTCATCTTGCGTGCCGTTACCACAGAGGCACTTACTTCACCGTTATGATGAGCAAATATTCTGTTGAATTCTGAAATAATATTTTGAATCTGATCCAGGCGGCCATTCTGGGTCACAACGCCGACAAAATTTGCCGTTATGGTATCAAGCTTTGCGACTTGAGCCACAGCGGCCATGGCCCGGCCTTTTTCCTCAATGGAGAAAACAGGGTTCAACGTCAGACCCTTAAGGTCTGCGCTTTCCTTAAGCAATGATGAAAGTGTCGCCATATCTTTGGCAACCCTGTCAAGCACATGCGTTTCATTCCCCAAGTCAAACAAGGCAATGGCATAACGGCCTGCAAGCCCAGAAATCGTCAGGTTTTCAGAAACTATATTAGAAGTCATATCAGATGACAACGCGTCTTCCTCGAATTTGATTTAGTCTTAGAGCCACTTTTACCTGTTTCTATGTATAAAACACAGTATAAAATGTCAAAACGTTTATTTGTTGGCGCGATACCTATCACAGTGATCTTAAGACTTCAAGACAGCAAATGGGTAACTTAAAAAAAAAATGAAAAATATGATATAAAACGACAAAGATGATAACATATTATCAATTTTAACTTACGAATATAGAAAGACACGAGAATGGGAGACTTTGTCCTTTATCGCAACAACATCTTGGCTGAAAATAAAGGTGCCGACGCCTTGGCGTGTTTGGCACGGCAAGGGTCGGTAAATTATATTTCCGTTAAACATGACACTTATGTTGTTCTCTTCTTTCCCAAACAAGTTTCTCCCCTTCAAAATTTTTTTTCTAAGAATAGCGATGCCTATTCAGCAGAAGACTTCTGCGGATCATCGGGAACTTTGATATATAAAGGCCGCATGGGTGGTGACGCTTTATCCTCTCTGTTAGAAGATTTTTCTATTGATCAGTATAACCCCGAAGATTTTGGGGGAATTTTCACGGTAATCTTAAAGAAAAACAACCGCTTATACATGATAACCGATCCTTTTGGCGGGGCCTATATATATCAAAATGACACGAAAAGCCTGTGGTCGTCCTCTTTCCTTGCTGCGGCCAGCTCATCCCACCATTTAACGCCCAACAAACAGGCCGTCTATGAATATGCCTTTCAACAAACCATTTACGGAACGGATACAATTTTCACGCAAGTGGATCGCCTTGATAGTTTGAAAATTTTTGAATTTACCGCTGACGGCCCCGTCAGCTATGACAAGAATCTCAAACTGACTTTCGAGCCATCAGCAGATTCGCTGCCCTCTCTGGTTGAAGAGACTGTTCCTCTGTTGAAAGAGACCATTGAACCCCTAAATAAATCTTTCAAAAATAAGATAAGAAGCGCCTTGTCCGGTGGCTATGATTCGCGCCTGATTCTTGCCCTCTTGAAAGCCCATCACACCATCCCGCAGCTTTTTGTTTATGGGTCAGATGACAGTCCCGATGTCACCGTGGCCAAAACCATTTCAGAAGGTGAAGATTACCCCCTTGATCATATTGATAAATCTAAATATCTCCCCCCCACATCAGAAGAATATCAGGGCATCATTCAAGATAATTTTTACAGCCTTGATGGGCTCCCGATAGAAGGTATTTTTAGTTTCAGGCCCAACATGGATACCAGACGAAAAAGGGCCGAAAATGGCTATATGAATTTAAATGGCGGCGGCGGCGAAATTTTTCGCAATTTCTTTTATTTACATGAAGGTAGCTATCGTATTTATGAATTAATCAACTGCTTCTACGCCCGTTATACAAAAGACTTTTGTCAGGCTGTTTTTGACGAAAAAGACTATCGCGGGCAGCTCCATGACAAAATAAAGACCGCCATTGGGGCAACCAGTGACAGGCTCTCGCGCCAACAAGTCGAATATGCCTATCCAACTTTTCGCCTACGCTATTGGACAAGCCGTGACAATAACAACAACATGCGACTTGGCTCGTTCATAACCCCCTTCATGTCCTATAAATTGGTGCGGCAAGCCCTAAAGATTCCGCTTTCCTATAAAAACCATGGGACATTTCAAGCGGCCTTGATAACGGCCCTTAGTCCAGAACTCGCATCTTATACGTCGGATTATGGCTATGCTTTTAACGAACCGATCCCGACCAAGATTAAAATTCAGAATTATCTGAGCTATTTCCGGCCCATTTTTCTACGCCGCTATAGCTATGCCATACAGCATAAAGTGCGAACGCTAACCTTGCCGAAGACATTATCTCCGGAATTTCTTCCCCCGTGCCTTAAGGGGGACATGCCCCATATGTCTGAATTTTTTAAAATCAGTAAAATTAAGGATTCTGGTCTGTTATCCCGCGTTTATACAATGGAGTATTTATTCAATCATTTTAAACTCTAAAAGAAGCTATAGGGATCAATATCCACTTGCAGACTGACTCCCCGATCTAAAGGGCAGCTGTTAAGCCAGCTTGCCATTACTTTTTGTAGTTTTACCTGCTTTTCCGTCTTGACCAGCAAACGAAACCGATTCTTTCCGCGAAGATAGGCCATAGGGGCTGGCACAGGGCCGAGAACTGTAATTTCTTTATCTTTAGGCGCAAGGGCCGAAAGACGCCGCGCCGTGCGGGCCACCCCATTGAAATCCGCGCCCGATATAATGATGGCCGCAAGCTTGCCAAAGGGCGGCAACATCTGTTGTTCCCGGGCATGGGCTTCCTCGGTCAGGAAAGCTTGCCCGTCACCTGATATTAAGGCCTGAAGCACGGGATGCTCTGGGCCGTAACTTTGCATCAGAACCTTTCCGGGATGTTCCGCCCGCCCGGCGCGTCCGGCCACCTGTTCCAATTGTTGCCATGTACGTTCTGCCGCCCGAGGATCCCCGCCGCCAAGGCCCAAATCCGCATCCACAACCCCAACAAGGGTCAGCATGGGGAAATGATAGCCCTTGGTGATGATCTGAGTGCCAATGATAATATCAACCTCGTGACGTTCAATAGACCCAATCATGTCATGCATTTCTTTCGGCGAAGATATGTCATCACTGGCCATGACCGCGATTCGCGCCTCGGGAAATAAGTCATGCACCTCTTCCGCCACCCGCTCCACCCCCGGCCCGCAGGCGACCATGCTGTCTTCTGCGTCGCATTCGGGGCATATTTTTTGTTTGGCACATGAAAAACCACAATGATGGCAGGTTAGCTTATCACCGCTCTTTTTATTATTATGACGATGCTCCACAAGCCACGCCGAGCAATGGGCGCATTCCATACGATGACCGCAGCTTCGGCAGAGGGTCAGCGGCGCATACCCACGGCGATTAAGATAAAGCAGCGACTGCTCGCCCTGCAATAAATTTTGAGCCAAACTCTCGCGCAGGGGGCCGGAGAGCCATGTGCCTGCCTTTAATTTATGAACCCGAAGGTCGATGGCGGACATATGCGGCAGCTCCGCCGTTCCATGACGTTCCCCCAAATAGAGCCAATCATATTTCCCGGCCTGGGCATTTAATATGGTTTCCAGTGACGGCGTGGCGGACGCTAATATCACGGGGCAAGAGGCCTGCATGGCGCGTACAACGGCCATATCACGGCCCTGATACATCACGCCGTCTTCTTGTTTGAAGGTGCCTGAATGTTCCTCATCCACGACAATTAAGGTCAAATCCTGAAAGGGTAAAAATAACGCCGAGCGGGCACCAACCACAACTTTCGCCCGCTTTTCACAATTTTGATCAATGATCGCCCACCAGGCCCGGCGGCGCTGCGCCGGGGTCAGCTCCGAATGCCAGACCACGGGGCCGACACCGAATCGCTGTTCGAATCGCGCCAACCATTGTGCCGTCAAAGCAATTTCCGGCACCAGAACCAATATCTGCCCGCCCTCAGACCTCAGCGCGGCGGCAATGGCCTCAAAATAAACCTCTGTCTTACCCGATCCTGTGATGCCTTCCAGCAGGGCCGCTTTAAAGCAGCCTTCGGTCACCATATCCTGCATATGCTGGGCGGCTTTTGTCTGTTCCTCTGATAAAGAAGGCCCTGCCAACATAAGATCTGGCGCGGGATAAGGCGCATCGCCCTTAACCTCTACGGCGATCATCTGCCCCGCCTTAATCATGCCGCGCAAGGTGCCTTCCCCCACGGCAGCAAGCTCCGCCCATGTTTTAAGGGCCATGGGGATATCTTTTGGCAGGTCAAGGGACGCCACCGCGCGGCGAGCGGGCGTTAATGTCTCTGGCAAGTCATGGGACAAGCGGTAGAATGTCTTCGTCTTAGGGGCATCGAACGCACGCGGCACACTGACCGCCATTTTCAGCACCGCGCCCAAAGGTGATAACGTGTAAGACGCCACCCAATCAATGAAAGTCATTAAAGAACGCGGCAGAGGCGGCAGGTCTAGCCGTGCGATGATCGCCTTTACTTTATCCTGCGGCACATCACTCGCCCCTGAGGACAGATTCCAAACCACCCCTTGAAGCCTTCGGGATCCTAAGGGGACGGTCACGAAATCGCCCTCGGCAAGGGGCATATCCTCCCCCGCCAGATAATCAAACGGGCCAGAAAGAGGCAGCGGCAAAAGCACCTGAATTCGCCTTGAAGGGACAGTCATAAATATATTCCAAAATGATAAGACTATTTTTTAGCTATTCTTTTGAGGCACTATATTATAAAACAGGTTTCAGGAAATATATTTTTATGGAAAAGGTTTTGACAGCATGAAGTTCTTTTTGGATACAGCAGAAATAGATGACATTCGCGAAATGGCGGCAACCGGACTTGTGGATGGCGTCACAACCAACCCCTCTCTGATTTTGAAATCAGGCCGTGATTATTTTGACGTGACCAAAGAAATTTGCGATCTGATTGAGGGCCCGGTGAGCGCCGAAGTCGCCGCCACCGATTATGACGGCATGCTCGCCGAAGCCGCCCATATTTATGATATTGCCGATAATATCGCCCTTAAAGTCCCGATGACCGTTGATGGGCTTCGGGCTTGTAAGCATTTTACCGATCAAGGTAAGATGGTCAATGTCACGCTTTGCTTCTCGTCGGCCCAGGCGCTGCTTGCGGCCAAGGCGGGGGCAACCTTTATTTCGCCGTTCGTCGGCCGTCATGATGATGTGGGATTTGATGGAATGCAGTTGATCGAAGATATCCGCCTGATTTATGATAACTATCAATTTGCCACCCAAATTCTTGTGGCCAGCACCCGTCATCCCATCCATATTATCGAAAGCGCCCGTATTGGTGCCGATGTGGTGACCTTGCCGCCAAAAGTATTGGCGCAATTATTCAACCATCCGCTCACGACTAATGGCCTTGCCGCCTTTGTCGCCGACTGGGAAAAAACGGGCCAAACTATCGCAAAATAACCCGGCTATCATAAAATATATTTTCCAAATAGGCGGCCCGCTCTAAGCCTGTTATAATAGCCCTATGACTGAAAATCTGATACCTGTTCCCTCTCCAGAATTGGCCCCCTTGCTCGGCGGGTGGCTGGATTATCTTCAGTGGGAAAAGCGGGTCTCTCCCCATACCTTCTCAGCCTATAAGCGGGATGTCATCGGGTTTCTCGTCTTCCTTGCTGAACATCAAGGACGCCCCCCGACAAAGGCCGATTTGCAGGATTTACGGCCCGCTGATTTTCGATCCTTTCTGGCCAAAAGACGCCGGGAAGGCTTAACCCCCGCCTCAGCCGCGCGAACATTAAGCGCGGTCAGGGCTTTTTTTAAATATCTCCGGCGACATGATATTGTGAATAATGAGGCCATTGGCGCCGTTCGCAGCCCAAAATTACCCCATAGGTTGCCCCGCCCCCTGGATGAACAAGCCGCGAAACGCGCCCTGACCAATGTGGCAGGATTTGCGGCTAAAGATTGGATAGGCGACCGCGACATTGCGGTGCTGACCCTGCTTTATGGCTGCGGCCTTCGAATTTCGGAAGCCTTGAATTTAAACCGGCAAGACCTGCCCGACGGCCATATGCTGCGAGTATTGGGCAAGCGCAATAAAGAACGCATGGTGCCCCTACTGCCCGTGGTGCGCGCCGCCATTGAGGTTTATCTGACAAGCTGCCCCACTGATCTGCCCCTGAATGGCCCGCTATTCATCGGGGCGCAGGGCAAACGGCTCAATGCCCGCATGATACAGCTCGCTATGGAAAAGCTGCGTAAATCTTTGGGCTTGCCGCCGTCTGCAACGCCTCATGCCCTGCGTCATAGTTTTGCCACCCACCTGCTGACCGCAGGCGTTGACCTGCGATCCATTCAAAAATTACTTGGCCATGCCTCCCTCGCCACAACCCAGCATTATACCGACGTGGATACCGCCTATCTTATGGACGTTTATAACAACGCCCATCCGGGGGCTAAGGGGTGATGAGCCCCGTCGAGGCGAGGCTAGAATAACTGCATTAATGCCCCAACGAGTCCGCCGAGAACGAGAATCAGTGCGGGAAAGAAACTAAAGAAAAATCCGAGGCTACGTTTTTTGGGGTCGGCCACATAGCCTTTAAAATATAAGGCGCGGCCAATGATGAAAATAACTCCTAAGCCCGCAGCCACGTCGGGCCGCAGGTAATAGGCAAACATAACCATGCCAGGAATGAAATAAATCAGCAATTCGAGCGTGTTTTCCTGAACGCGGTAATAACGCTCAAAAATAGGGTCGCCAGTGACGGCGGGGGCGGCAACGTCATATTTCTCACGCGCCATGCCGACTAAGAAGCTAAAAACAATATATTCAATCAAAGCCAATGCCATGACAATTGTGACAAGTTCCATAATTTAGTCTTCCTTTTCGTAAAAAATCAATAAAAACAGTGTGACATCATTATAACAGATCGTCAAATTCTGCGGGTGTTTTAGAGAGGGCGGCGACGGCGCCTTTACGGACATCTTGCACCGATAGCATGCCCGCATTCCACGCCGCAATATAATCAAGGCCCGCATCCACGCTGTTGTCGCGGGTATGATTGAGCATTTCTTTGCTGCCTGATATGGCCAGCGGCGATTGTTTTGCGATCCGTGCGGCAATGGCCATGACATGGCTCATAAGCGCGTCATGATCCGCAGCCACATGGGTGACATATCCCGTTTTTAAGGCCTCATCCGCCAAATATTTTCGGCCCGTATAGGCCAATTCCCGCATCAAACCATCGGGGATTTGGCGGGGCATCCGCTGCATGGTGCCAAGGTCAGCCACCAAGCCGATGTTGATTTCCTGTATGATGAAAAAAGCATCCGCCGCCGCATAACGAATATCACAGGCCGAGACCAGATCAACCCCTGCCCCGAAACAGCCGCCCTGCACGGCTGCCAAAACAGGCACCCGGCATTTGTCCATCGCCACAAAGGGGGCTTGCAAAAATTTCACATGACGGCGCAGCTTATCCATGGCGCGAGCGGGGTCGACATCTGCGGGCGGCATGGTGGCTTGCAAATAGCCCAAATCAATGCCCGATGTGAAATGTTTGCCCAATGACGCCACCACCGCCACCCGAACATCTGGATCTTCGGTGATATGGTCAAACACTTGGGCGAATTCAGTCCAGAAATCTTCGCCAAGGGCATTGGCCTTTTGCGGATTACAGAGGGTAATTGTGGCAATATGATCGGTAATATCCAACGTGAACGAGGTATAATCCATGCGCTTTTCCTTAATTGGTTTTATCTCTTGCCACTGTAGAAAAAAGAAGGTCTTTGGGCAAGCCTATATCCCAAAAGCAGGCTTAAAATCGTTAAATGCACCGATGGCATAAAAAGATCCGCCTTCACCATCATAAAATTATGAATAATCATTAAGGGGGCAATCAGATATATCAGCCGATGGAGCTTTCCCCAATTTTTACCGAGCCGCCTGATCCATCCCTTGGTGGAGGTTATCGCTAACGGCACCAAAAGCAAGGCGGCGGCCATGCCAAAAGTAATGGCGGGCCTTTTGATGATTTCTTTTACGATGGTCGTCCAATCAAAATAATAATCCAGCACCACAAAATTCGCCACATGCAGCATCACGTAGAAAAAACCATAGAGCCCGATCATACGGCGGTATTTTATCAAAAAATTCCCTTTGAAAATCTGGCGAAGCGGCGTGATGGCGAGGCTCAAAAGCAGAAACCGAACGGCCCAATTCCCCGTATAATGATGGATATATTTTATGGGATTTGCCGTCAGAAAATTATCCTGAAGATCATACAGCAGCCAGCCTTGCCAAAAAAGCCATGCGGCAGGCAGGAACGCCAAGACATGCCAGAAAAGTCTCATCAATAGTTTTTCTTTAGGTTCATACCGCTGTACATCGAGGCGACCTCTTCGCCGTAGCCGTTAAACATCAAAGTTTCTCGGCGGCGAAATTCTCCGATACGCCGCTCATTCGCCTGCGTCCAACGGGGATGATCCACTTGGGGGTTTACGTTGGCATAAAAGCCATATTCATCCGGCGCAAGCCGCCGCCAGCTATTGTCTGGTTTCCGATCAACAAAACTGATGCGGACAATGGATTTTATACCCTTAAAGCCATATTTCCACGGCACCACGAGCCGGATCGGCGCGCCATTTTGGTTGGGCAATTCCTCGCCGTAAAGCCCCACCGCCATAAGGGTCAAGGGATTCATGGCCTCATCCATACGCAGGCCCTCAACATAGGGCCAATTGATCACGCTTCGAGACTGGCCGGGCATCTGTTTTTTGTCGACCAAAGTTTCAAAGCGGACGTATTTTGCTTTTGATGTGGGCCTGAGCTTACTTATAATATCGGCCAAGGGAATGCCAACCCACGGAATGACCATTGACCATGCCTCAACACAGCGCATGCGATAGATTCGTTCCTGTAGGGCATGGGGCCGGATTAAATCATCCAGATCATACTCCCCCGGCTTTTCCACATGACCATCAATTCTTACCGTCCAAGGGCGCGGACGAAGTGTCTGGGCATGTCGCGCCGGATCCTCTTTCCCTGTGCCAAACTCATAAAAATTATTGTAAGTGGTGACCGCTTTATAAGATGTCTGCCTTTCCGCCAAGCCATAGGCGCTCGGCACAATATGTTCAAATTTTCGCCCGCTGGCCCGGGCTTCTGGAATCTCAAGAAAATTCGTTCCCAATACTGTCGCCGCACCAAATGCGGCGCTCGTCTGCATAAAATCACGCCGGTTCTGATATATTTTTTCAGGCGTGATCTCATGGGACTTTACATCAGATGGCTTTAGAAACTTGAATAGCATAACTTTTTTACCCTCATATTTTCATATTTTTACAACAATAGACGGCCCGATACATAAAATCCAATAACAACGCTTCACGTTTACGCGATAATCCGTTATCAGTGGCGCAACAATAGTATTTTAGGAAAAATAATATGGCACCGCCATTACTCACCATCACCAATATGGCCCTCAGGTTCGGGGAAAACCCGCTTTTTGACGGCGTCGAGCTTTCCATTGGAGAGCGTAACCGGATCAGCCTTGTGGGCCGCAATGGCTCAGGCAAATCGACCCTTATGAAGGTCATATCCGGCATGGTCGACGCGGATCGGGGGGAACGATTTCTTCAGCCTGGATGCCATGTGACCTATTTGGATCAAGAACCAGATATGAGCGGCTATAAAACGCTCCATGATTATGTGGCCAGCGGTTTGACCCATGCGTCTTCCGAAGATAATTACCGTGTTGATATTATTCTCGATGAGATTTTTTTAAGCCCAGACCTTGACCCCATGACTCTTTCTGGCGGCGAATCACGGCGGGCGGCCTTGGCCCGTGCCCTCATCAGTGATGCGGATATTTTGCTTCTGGATGAGCCGACCAACCATTTGGACATCACCACCATCGAATGGCTTGAATCCAGTCTACGCAGCTATCGCGGCGGGCTTGTGATCATCAGCCATGATCGTACTTTCCTCAATAACACCACCAACACCACATTCTGGCTTGATCGGGGCAAAGTGCGCCGTTTGGACAAGGGGTTTAAATTCTTTGAAGACTGGTCGGAAACGATCATTGAACAAGAAACGACCGAACGGGCCAAACTTGACAAGCTCATCGAAAAAGAAACCGAATGGTCTCATAAGGGCATCAGCGCAAGGCGTAAAAGAAACATGGGCCGCATGCGTTCGCTCTGGGCTTTACGGGACACCCGCGCGGATCAGATCGCCGTCACGGGACAGGCCAAGCTCGAAGTTGATAGCGGGAAGGCAGGCGGTAGAAAAGTCATTGAGACTCATAAAATTTCAAAATCTTTTGGCGACCGTGTCATATGCGAAGACTTGACTTTGCGGGTGATGCGCGGCGACCGTATTGGCATCATTGGCCCCAATGGGGCGGGAAAAACCACGCTCCTTAAAATGCTGACCAAGGATTTGGAGCCTGATTCTGGCCGCGTCAAGCATGGCACAAATCTTGAGATCACCTATCTTGATCAAAAACGCGCACGCCTCGACGAAGATCAAACCCTGTGGGATTTTTTAAGTGACGGCGGTGATCACATCATGGTTCGCGGCCATTCCAAGCATATCATCTCCTATCTCAAAGATTTTCTTTTTGATGCGGGACAGGCCAGAAGTCCCGTCAGTTCGCTATCTGGCGGCGAGAAAAATCGCCTCGTGCTGGCAAAAACACTGGCCATGTCGACCAATTTTTTGATTTTGGATGAACCGACCAATGATTTGGATATGGATACCCTCGACCTGCTGCAAGATATGCTGGGCGAGTATGAAGGGACGCTTATTTTGGTCAGCCATGACCGGGACTTCCTTGACCGCATTGTCACCTCCTCCCTCGTCTTGGAAGGCGACGGCAAAGTCACCGAATATCCCGGCGGCTATAGCGATTATATCCGGCAGCGCAAAGGCCGAAGGGCGGAAATAGCTCTTTCCGACGCTAAGAAGCCTGCCAAACCTGTGGACGCACCAAAGCAGCGCGCGGAGAAGCTCAGCTTCAAACATCAACATGCCTTGGAAACCCTGCCCAAAGAGATCGCTGAGCTGGAAAAGACAATCGCCAAATATCAAGGCAAATTGGGCGAGGCCGATTTTTATGCCAAAGACCCCGATGGGTTCCACAAGATCAATGCCGCCATGGAACAGGCCCAAGTGGCCCTTGCCAAAAAAGAAGAAGACTGGCTTGAGCTTGAAATGATGCGGGAAAAAATCGAGAATTAAAGCTGGTAATGATAAAAGCCGCGCAGTTACCTACGCGGCTTTTATATTTCTATCGAGAAGAAAGCAGCTTAATGAACGCCGTGCATATATTTCTTCATCAATGGCGTCAGAATAAAGATGAAAACACCCACCCCAACACTGGCATAACCAATGGTGCTATATACATCTAAAATAGCCGCCATATCCAATTGACCGCTATCCGCACCATGGGCACTGCTGCCCGTAAGCGAACTAATCCAGCCGGCCACATAATTGCCAAGGGCTGAGAATAAGAACCATGTTCCCATCATCATACCAACGATCCTTGTCACACTTAATTTTGTCACCATAGACAGGCCAACAGGGCTTAAACAAAGCTCTGCCACCGTCAAGGATAGATAGATAAAGACAAGCCACATAAAGCTTTTTGACACGCCATTATCCAGGCTCATCCCCCAGGAAAACACAATATAGCCAAGGCCAATAAGCAGCATCGCTATGCCGAACTTTCCGGGCGTAGAGGGTTCAATACGCTTCTTGGCAAGCGCGACCCAAAGCCAAGCCATAACTGGCGCAAGCATAACAATAAACAAGGGATTCAATAATTGAACTTGCGACGCGAGGACATTCATACCCAAAACATCTAGGTTAAACTGCTGATCGGCAAGCAACGTCAAACTGGCCGCCTGCTGTTCAAACAAGGCCCAAAAAACCGATTGAATGGCAATAAGGAAGCAGGCCACTATTATTCTGTCTCGTTCAATCTTGGTACAATTCATATAGGCATAGACCAGAATAAGTCCAATCATCGCGAAACCAGAAATACCAAGGAATTGGCCCACCAGTTTTTGATGTTGTATGAACCACCAACTCACGCCCACTAAAACAATCCCAAACAAATAGATAGTCCATTCCTTATTCAAGCCAATAGGGGATTTTTCTTTTAAAATCGCGGGATTTGTTGGTTCCGCGCGGCCATCCAGATATTTTTGACCCCAGAGAAAAACCAGTAGGCCAAAAAGCATGCCAATGCCCGCAAGGGCAAAGCCATAATTCCAACCATGAACCTCGCCAACGTACCCCACGAGGCCTGTTGAAATTAAAGAGCCGACATTAATCCCCATATAGAAAATAGAAAAACCACCATCCCTACGCGGATCTTTCGGGCCATATAAAGCCCCCACAATGGTGGAAATATTGGCTTTCAAAAACCCAACACCCGTAATGATCAACGCCAATGCGAGGAAGAAAATATTAATGTAGGTCTCATTGCGTACGACCGTATCGCCGTCCATAAAGGACGCGGGGCCGTGGAAAGCCATCAGGCTATGACCCGCGACAAGTAAGATGGCGCCGTAAGTCACCGCTTTTCGGCTGCCCAGATAACGGTCGGCCATATAGCCGCCAATGATAGGCATCATATAAACAAGACCTGCATAGGCTCCATAAATCATGCTGGCATCGCCCGCACTATAAAGATGATATTTTACCAGATATAAAACAAGAATCGTCCGCATTCCGTAATAGGAAAAACGTTCCCACATTTCTGTTAAAAAGCAAATAGCAAGCCCGATGGGATGGCCCATGAGTTCGCGTTTTTGCGAGCCTTGATAAAAATCTTCTATATCTGTATCGTTCGTTGTTTTTGACATTATTGTCCCCTGGTTATATTTTATATTATTCTTATTTATGTAAAGTTCGGGCAGTTTGGCAGAAAATAAATCATCTGTCATCAATAAGACGGCTTTTTACCAAAAAAGGTTTCTTTTCGCAGAAGTCCTTTAATTCATTGTGCAACGCCGCCCGCCTCTAGTATATATCTAGGGTGCAAAATAATCAGGAATGAAAGCCATGAAAATCAGCAGTAATTTTGATGCGGGTAATATTGAAGTTATCGAGGCAGAAAATGCCAGTAATATCCGCCTACGCATTCGCAAAGACCATCAGTCGGATTTTTACCAGTGGTTTTATTTTCGCCTGACCGGGGCCAAGGGACAGCTCTGCGCGATGACGTTTGAGAATGCCGCAGGCGCGGCCTACCCTCAAGGCTGGCCCGGCTATCAGGTCTGCGCCTCCTATGACCGCGAGGACTGGTTTCGGGTCAGTACAAATTATCATGACGATAAAATTACCATTCAGCATATTCCCGAAACGGACAGCGTCTATTACGCTTATTTTGCCCCCTATAGCATGGAACGCCATCATGATTTGGTCTCCCAAGCGGCGGAGGATGAGCGGGTGAGCCTGCATGTCATTGGCGAGACTTTGGACGGGCAGGATATTGACCTTCTGACCATTGGCGAAATGGCCGTAGGGAAAAAGGTGATCTGGGTTATTGCGCGCCAACATCCCGGGGAAACCATGGCCGAATGGTTGGTTGAAGGATTGTTGGATCGTTTATTGGATGATCAGGATCCCTTAAGCCGCAGCCTACTGGAAAAGGCGGTTTTCTATGTGGTACCTAATATGAATCCAGATGGCAGTCGCCGGGGTCATCTTCGGACCAATGCGGCCGGGGCAAATCTGAACCGGGAATGGGAAGATCCCTCTGTGACAAACTGCCCCGAGGTTTTTTATGTGCGCGGCAAGATGGATGAAACAGGTATCGACCTTGTTCTTGACGTCCACGGCGATGAAGCCCTGCCTTATAATTTCATTGCCGCATTTGAAGGCAACCCTGATGTTGATCATGCCAAGCTTGACCTTGCCTATGATTATCAAGCCCACCTCATGCAGGCGAATCCGGATTTCCAAATAGAGCATGGCTATCCCAAACAAACCGAGGGAACCGCCAATATGACCGTTGGTACAAACCAATTGGCCCACCGTTATCAGGCGGTTTCCATGACCCTTGAAATGCCTTTTAAGGACACGATAGATACGCCAAACCCGCAAAGCGGATGGTCGCCTGAGCGCTGCCGTAAGCTCGGGAAATCAAATCTGGATGCCTTGGCCGCCATCATTGACCGGCTATAGATTGATTACATGGTGCTGGCCCAGCCACCGTCCACGGTAAGAGTGATGCCTGTGACGTAACTGCTGGCGGGACTGGCTAGGTATATGGCGGCACCTGCCATATCTTCTGGCTCACCTATGCGGGCGAGCGGAATGTCATCCATCACACCTTGCTTATTTTTGGCCAAAATAACTTTAGTCATATCGCTGGGAAAGGCCCCCGGCGCGATGGCATTGACCGTGATCTTATCCGCCGATAACCGCTTAGCCAAAACCTTGGTCATATGAATAACCGCCGCCTTACTCGCCGAATAGCTATAGGTTTCAAAACGGGGCACCGACAAGCCATCAACGGACGCAATATTTATAATACGGCCCATATTCCCATCCCCTGATGAGGCCCGTAACAGCGGCAGGAACTTCTGGGTCAGGAAAAAAACTGACTTTACATTAATGTCCATGACCTTATCCCAACCACTTTCGGGAAAGTCATCAAGGGGCGCGGCCCATACGGCGCCCGCATTATTCACCAGAATATCAATTTTTTCTTCTCGTGACGTGATTTCAGCCACGAAATTTTCTATGCCCGCCACCGTGGAAAGGTCAGCCTGAAGCGCGACAATATCGCCAAACTCAGATAAAGACTTTGCTGTCTCCTCGGCTTGCTCAAACGTGCGGGAACAGATATAGGTCTTCACGCCATTTTCCACAAAGCCGCGCGCGATCATAGCGCCAATGCCCCGCGATCCGCCCGTGACCACAGCCACTTTTCCAGAAATATTAAACAGATTCTTCATGGGGCATCCTCTTGATTTTCCGGCTGAGCTTTGATGAAGCCGTCCTGTTCATTACAGCGCTCCACAATTTCTAAAATCGTTGGAAAATCATCCAAGGGACAGGTAAAACGCCGTGCATTATAAACCTGTGGAACAAGGCAGAGATCAGCGAATGAGATATGATCCCCATGACAATACAGCCCGCTATGGCCGTCCTGCAGAATATTTTCAATGGCTTTAAAACCTTCGATGATCCAATGATGATACCAGTGATTTTTCTGTTGCTCTGTGACCTCTAAAACGCCCGTGATATATTTCAAAACCCGTAAGTTATCCAAAGGGTGTATGTCGCAGGCAATGATGCCTGAAATCTGGCGAACCCTTGCGCGGCCTGCGGCATCTTTCGGCAATAAGGCGATTTCTGGATAGGCTTCTTCCAAATATTCCAAAATGGCCAAGGATTGCCCCATGGCCAGATCACCGTCCGTTAAATACGGCACAAAACCTTGCGGATTTTTTTGCAAATAGGCGGCCTTTTTATTGTCACCCGCCAGTAACGATATGGGGATCGTGGTAAAATCCAGTCCCTTTATATGTAACGCCGCCCGAATACGGTACGCCGCCGATGACCTGAAATATCCGTATAGCTCCATGCTGATGTCCTTATGATTTATGGCGTATATTGTGTGACGACCTGATTAATTCGGCCAAAGATGCTATTGCCGTCTTCATCAAACATATCTATTTCCACACGATCACCAAAGCTCATAAAGGGCGTTGATGGTTTGCCGTCTGCGATGGTTTCAAGACAACGCACTTCTGCAAGGCAGCATGACCCTTCTTTAGATCCCTTGTTTGATACGGTGCCAGAACCAATGACCGTTCCCGCCATCAAAGAACGGGATTTAGCCACATGATGGATAAGCTGGGCAAAATCAAACGTCATATCAACGCCTGCATTGGGCTTGCCAACCGCTCTGCCATTCAAGATGGCGTGAAGCGGCAAATGAAGCTTTGTCCCGTCCCAGGCTTCGCCCAACTCATCCGGCGTCACAAATACGGGCGAAAAGGCTGTCCAGGGTTTGGACTGATAAAAACCAAACTGCTTGCTCAGTTCCCCGGGAATAAGATTCCGCAAAGAGACGTCATTTAAAATCGCCAGAAGTTTGATATGATCCTTGGCCTTTTCCACCGTGACCCCGGCGGGGACATCATCGGTGATCACGGCAACTTCGGCCTCAAAATCAATGCCCCAATCCTCTGTTTCCACCTCAATATCATCACAAGGGCCGATGAAGGCATCGGACGCGCCCATATAAACCAGCGGATCCGACCAAAAGCTTTCCGGCAAAGCCGCGCCCCGGGCTTTGCGCACTAATTCCACATGGGTGACATAGGCACTGCCGTCCACCCAATGGTAGGCACGGGGCAAGGGCGCGGCGCAAGACCCCGCATCGAATGGAGAGCCATCAAGCTTGCCCGCCTCGAGATCATCATAAAGGGCATGCAGTTTTTCGCTGGTCGCGGCCCAATTATCCAAGGCATACTGCATGGTGGGGGCCACAGATTCTGCGGAAACATATGTACTAAGATCTTTTGACACGATGACCAGTTGACCGTCACGTCCCTGTTTTAATGAGGCTAATTTCATGTGGTTACTCCCTTGCGTTATATATCATCCTGATAGGCCCGCGCGCACCAGACATTAAAGTCATCATGAAATTATGACCGAAAAATATGGTGACAGGAAGCCTAAAGTCGGGTTATTTTAATTTTGCGTTTTATTCATAGGCTCTTTATAGTTACAAATGAAACTTATTTCAAGAAATTTAAGTGATTACATAAAAACAGGAAGCACTCTATGTCAGACAATAAGCACAACAAGCTGGTATTAGAGAGCTTTTTACCTTACCGCCTGTCCTTTTTGACCAATATCATCGGCCTGAAACTGGCTCATCTCTATTGCAAGAAATTCAAAATCACGCCCCATGAATGGAAAATATTGGCCTGTCTCTTTCGTTACCCTAATATTTCTGCTGCAGAAGCCGGCGAGAAAACCGCCATGGAAAAAGTCGCCGTAAGCCGCGCCATTACGGGATTATGTGACAAGGGCCTTGCCCATAAAGTCTTTGCAAAAGAAGACCGCCGCCGTTCCGTGCTTAACCTGACGACGCCCGGAACAGACATATATCATCGCATAGAGCCCTTGGTCATAGACTATGAAAATTCTCTGCTGGATATTCTCAGCCCGGAGGAAAACTCCCAGCTTAATCACATCCTCACAAAACTGACCGATCATGCCGTCAAGGCCCCCATTAAGCTCACCTCAAAGCGTTAACCTTCGCTTTCATGAACGCAGCGATCAATGATATCTGAATTTTGCGGAAAATACTGATCAAACAAAGTGGCTATGGCCCGAAGATACGGCTGGCCCGCTGCCGTCACGCCATATAACGTCCCCTCTTTGGCCAGATACCCCACCGATACAAGCTGATCTAAATCACGCTTTTCCCGAGAAAAATCATGATCCAAGCCATGGGCTTTTGACATGGCCCACGGGTCAACGGCAAAATTGCTCATCAGGGCCGAAATCACATCACGGTACATCAGATCAAGGGCCGTGACGTTAAGGCCCCGGCGAACCGGAATTTCGCCCCTCTCCAAAGACTCTGTATAGATTTTTAAATCAGCACTATTCTGCGCGTACCCCTTGGGCAGTGAGCCAATGGCAGAGGCCCCAAAACCAATCATAACGGACGCGGGATCAGCGCTGTAGCCTTGAAAATTCCGTTTCATACGGCCTTCGGCGCGGGCGGTCAGTAGGCTATCCCCTGGCAAGGCGAAATGATCAAGCCCAATGGCCTCATAACCACATTTCTGTAATTTATCGCTGGCCAGTTCGAACATGGCGCGGCGCTCGCCTTGAAGGGGCAAATGATGTTTGTCCATCATCTGTTGATGTTTCTTCATCCAAGGCACATGGGCATAGCCAAAGAGCGCAATACGAGACGGCTTGAAATGCGCCGTCCTGATAACTGTTTCTTCGATAGTTTCCAAGGTCTGACGCGGCATACCATATATCAAATCAAAATTAATATTCGTGATACCCGCGTTCCTGAACCACCGCATATTATCAGCAATAAGGTCGTTTGACTGAACCCTATTGATGGCCTCTTGTACGTCAGGGTTGAAATCTTGGATGCCGATACTCACGCGGTTAACCCCGCTTCTGGCATAAGCATTGACTTTATGTTCAGAACAGGTTCGGGGGTCAATTTCTACGGCAATTTCCGCATCGGACATGATATCAAAATTTTTATCTATGCGCGACATAAGGCTTATAAAAGCTTCCGCCTTAATGATCGTCGGTGAGCCACCACCAAAATGTATATGGCTCACTTTTTTCTTATGGCCCTTTTGGCTCAAAATACCGCCAACTAAAGATATCTCTTTACGCAAAACGTCCAAATATCGGTCAACGGGCGCTTCGCTATTTGAAATTTTTGTGAAGCAGCCACAGAACCAACATAATTTTTCACAGAAAGGAATGTGGAAATAAAGGCTGATTGGTTGGTCATCCGTCTCGCAATAAGAAAGATCCTCCAACCATTCAATATAGGTCTCCTGCCCTAGGTCGTTAAATTCTAGCGCAGTTGGGTAACTGGTATAGCGCGGCAAGCGGCGCGGCATCGCAACCGATATTTTTTCCTGATTCATTGTCATACCTACCCATATGCCATGATCGCCATAAAAGAAAACTGACGCAGATCAAGAAATTTCAGCTATTAAGTAATATTTTACATAAAAGCTTTGTAGGCCATCATAGTGAAGGTATCTTTGATGCCGGGGATGGTTTGAACCCTGTCATTAATATAACGGCCAATATCCTCATCTTCTTCAAGATGCAATTTCATCATCAAATCAAAAGCGCCCGATACGGAATAAACTTCTTCGGTTTCTTCTAAATGGTCGACAATATGTTCGGCCACATCATAAACCTTACCAAGTTCACATTTAATTTGTACGAAAATATTCTTCATTTGTCTGGCCTTTAGTCTATGATGATTAATTGAATTTAATAATATGGAAAATACAGTGTAATGCCGCGTTTCACAACAGAAATAGTCGTTCGTTTTAATCATGTCGACCCTGCTGGGATCGTTTATTACCCCAGATATTATGAAATGATCAATCAGGCCAGCGAAATCTGGTTTGAGGAAGCCTTGGAATATCCCTATCCCAAAATGTTTGCCGAGGGCTGGGCTGTGCCGCTTGCCCATTTGGAAAGCAGTTTCAAAAATCCAAGCTATCTCAACGACCGGCTTACTTTTGCCATTGGCGTGACCAAAATTGGCCGCAGCCGTATTGACTTATCTGTCATCACGTCCTGCAAGGATGAAATCAGATTTCTGACCCGCCAGAGCATCGTTTGGGTCCATCACAAAAAAATCAAAGCCGCCCCTATCCCCGCCCATGTTCGCGAAAAAATGGAACGTTACCTAATTGCGGATAGCGAAGATATCGACTTTTAAGAATTTTTCTCCCGCTGACGCAGGACAAAACGCTGAATCTTTCCCGTCTCTGTTTTTGGCAGGCTGTCCACAAAATCTATGGCGCGGGGGTATTTATAGGGCGCAATAGTCGCCTTAACAAATTTTTGCAATTCTTTGGCCAAATCATTATTGGCGATAAACTCAGGGGCCAAAACGATAAAGGCTTTGACGATCTGTCCCCGATCTGCATCGGGGGATGCCACCACGGCGCATTCGAGAACGGCGGGGTGATCCATCAAGGCTTCTTCCACCTCTGGCCCGCCAATATTATAGCCCGATGAGACGATCATATCATCATCACGGGCCTGAAACCAAAAATACCCCTCTTCATCCATTTTATAGGCATCCCCCGTGACATTCCAACCGCCGCGAGCGTAATTACCTTGCCGATCATCATTAAGATACTTACAGCCTGTGGGGCCTTTTACCGCCAAAAGACCTACCTCGCCTGCGGGCAAGGGATTGTTATCTTGATCAACAACGAGGGCCTCATATCCCGCAATGGGTTTTCCTGTGGCCCCTGGCCGAATATCATCGCCCGCCGCCGAGATAAAGATATGAATCATTTCCGTCGCGCCAATACCATCAATCATCTTAAGGCCCGTGGCCGCCTCCCACGCATGATAGGTGGGTAAAGGCAAATGCTCGCCCGCAGAAACGCTAGCCCTAAGGCAAGACAGATCATAGTCCCCCACAGTTGACAACATGGCGCGGTAGGCGGTCGGCGCGGTGAAGCTCCATGTGGCTTTGAACTGGGCAATGGATTTAAGATAAACATCAGGTGTGCCCGATTCCAAGAGCACCGTCGTCGCGCCGACATGAAACGGAAAGCCAACCAAAGCCCCAAGGCCAAAGGTAAAGGCAAGTGGCGGGCTACCAATAATGACATCACTTTCTTCTATTCCCAAAAGACGGCCCCCAACGAGGTGACACATGGACATGATATCCTGATGATAATGCATGGTGCCTTTGGGATTTCCCGTAGTACCGCTGGTGAAAGCAATCAAAGCCACATCTTTTGCCGCCGTATCCACGCCCGTAAAATCGGTTGACTTACCCGCCATCAAATTTTCCAGATTAGGGCCTGTGCCATTAAAATAATGGATATGCTGTAAAATAGGCGCCGCATCTTGCGCGGCAACAAGTTCATCTTTTAGCCGTTTATCACAGAGCGCAAAGGCCACCTCTGCTTTTTTAATCACGGGGATCAAATCCCGCGCTCGTAGCAAAGGCATAGTGGACACCGCAATGCCGCCCGCCTTCAAAACCGCAAACCAACAAGCGACCATCATAGGATTATTGGCAGACCGTAACAAAACACGATTGCCCGTCTTTAGGCCCATATCTTCGCATAAAACATGGGCAATCTGATTTGATTTTTCGAAAAGTTCGCGGTAAGTCCACGCAATATCGGGGGTGCGAATGGCGACCTTGTCGCCCCGCCCTGCCGCAATATTTTTATCTAGCAATTCCACCGCCGCATTTAAGCGATCCGGATACTGCAATTCTGGTAAATCATAGATAAATTCAGGCATGTCACCTTGCGCAGGCATATTATCCGCCGCAAAATGGTCTACGTAAGCACTTAAGTCAGACATATATCAAGCTCCTCTTATTGCTGATACTGCTGCTTCCTGATCCGTCGCGTTTTGCCGTTATTTTACGGCTTATTTTGTATCTTATTTTCCCTATTGATAAGGGATTAAGGCTTGCCCCGCAATGATTATTTTCTGAACTTCCGAGGCCCCTTCATAAATGCGGAGGCTACGGACTTCGCGGTATAATTTTTCCACCGTCTCGCCAAAGACAACCCCCTGTCCGCCAAAAATCTGAATGGCATCATCAATGATCCTTTGGGCAGCTTCCGTGGCATAAAGCTTGGCCATGGCCGCTTCGCGGGTCACGCGGTCGGCCACACAATCCTTGGCCCATGCCGCCCGATAAATCAGCAGAGCACTGGCATCAATATTAAGCGCCATATCACCAAGTTTAGATTGGATGATCTGTAAATTCGTCATGGCAGCGCCAAACATTTGGCGACTGGTTGCCCGTTTCATGGCCTCATCCATGGCCCGTTTGGCAAAACCCAGAGAGGCCGCGCCCACAGTGGTCCGAAAAATATCCAATGTGGCCATGGCATATTTAAAGCCGCGCCCCTGTTCCCCTATCAAGGCTGATTTTGGCACACGGCACGCGTTGAATACTAGTTTGGCCAAGGGATGGGGGGCTGTTACTTCTATCTTTTCTGCAATCTCTAATCCTGCCGTGCTTGCATCGACAATGATCGCTGAAATACCTTTTGACCCTGAGGTGCCTTCCTTGCGTGCGAAAACCGTATAATAATCGGCAATGCCGCCATTTGAAATCCATGTTTTGCAGCCATTCAGGATAAGCTCATCCCCTTCTTCGCGAAAAGATGTGGACAGGGCCGCCACATCAGACCCCGCATCAGGTTCGGATAAGGCAAAAGCCGCAATCTTCGCGCCGCTCCCCACCGCAGTAAGGTAAGTTTGTTTTTGCGCTTCTGAGCCAAATAAGGATAAAGTCCCGCTGCCCAAGCCTTGCATGGCAAAGGCAAAATCCGCAAGGCCGCCATAGCGGGCCAAGGTTTCCCGTATCACGCATAACGACCGCACGTCGAGCTTAACATGCCTCCCGCCGTAGGGTTTTGGCACCGCATAACGCAGCCAGCCCGCCGCGCCCAATCTCTTCACCAGCATGCGGCACATCTCATCGGCAGCGCTGCGGTCATGTGAAATATCATTTAAATTTTCCGCGCACCACGCCTCCAGATCCAGGGCGAGCTGTTTGTGATGCGCCTCTAAAAACGGCCAGTCCAGATAGGTCTTATCCATGATCAATCCCCCTTAAAGCCGGGTTTTTCTTTGGCAACAAAGGCATCATAAGCCCGGCGAAAGTCTTTTGTTTGCATGCAGATGGCTTGGGTTTGTGCCTCGGCCTCAATGGCCATATCAAGGGACATGCTCCATTCCTGCGTCAGCATGGTTTTCGTCATCATATGGCCAAAATTGGGGCCATCTGCAAGGCGCGCCGCATATTTCAAGGCTTCGTTATAAAGATCATCAGCGGGGACGATGCGGGTGAAATATCCCCATCTCTCACCCTCTTCCGCACTGAAGGCCCGTCCCGTATAGAGCAAATCTGCCGCCCGGGATTGCCCAATCGCGCGGGGCAGCATGGCGCAGGCCCCCATATCACATCCGGCAAGTCCAACGCGGGTAAAAAGAAAGGCCGTCTTGCAGTCTGGCGCGGCAAAACGCACATCAGACGCCAATGAAATCATCGCCCCTGCCCCAACGCAAATACCATCCGTGGCCGCAATGATCGGCACTTTACAGTTGATCATCGCCTTCACCAGATCACCTGTCATACGGGTGAAATCCAAAAGCCCCTTCATATTCTTATCAAGAAGCGGCCCAATGATGTCATGCACATCGCCGCCAGAGCAGAAATTACCGCCGTTACTGGCAAAAACCACGGCTTTGACATCATCCGCATAGACCATATCACGGAAAGTATCCCGCAGTTCTGCGTAGCTTTCAAAAGTCAGGGGGTTTTTGCGTTCTGGCCGATCGAGCGTAATGACCGCCACATCGCCTACCATATGCCATAAAAAATGCTTTGGTTTTAAACCCGCTAACATCATATCATTACCCTTTATTTTCTATCATCTTCATTTTGAACGAGACTTCAACACGCCGCGTACGCAGTCCATCATCTCTATCATAGGGCCAAGTTCTTCCTCGCCTAAACCCTCTAAAATTTCAGAAACCCATTCTTTATGACGATCCGCCATCTTTTTAAAATCCGTTCGGCCTTTCGTGGTGAGGCCCACACTATAAATGCGGCGATCCGTAGGCAAAACCCAGCGTTTCACAAGGCCTTCTTTCTGAAGCCGTTCCACAATGCCTGTGACGTTGCCATTGGATACCAATAATTTCTTTGATAATTCCCCCATAGTCAGGCCAGAGGGCTCTCGGGATAATGCCGACATCAGGTCAAACCTTGGCAAGGTAACGCCAAATTCAGATCTGAAGAGATTCCTGACCTTTTTTTCAATGATATTTGAATTGGTGATCAAACGAAGCCAGAGGGCTAGCTTCTTTGTATCGGTGTCATCCTTAGCCTTATCTGCCATATTTTTGCATTCCTATCACATGACTTCCCCGCCCGCCACGGCAATGGCTTGGCCTGTTATGGAGGCGGCGCTATCGCTACAGAGCCAGAGCACTGTTTCCGCCACTTCTTCTGGCTCTATCAGGCGTTTTTGCGGGTTTTGAACCACAAGTTCCGCAAGGGCGTCTTCTTGTGACCTGCCGGTTTTGCTCATGATATTGGAGATGGCCTCCCGGGCAATGGCCGTATTTGTAAATCCGGGGCAAACCGCATTGACCGTCACACCTTTTGTCGCCATTTCCAAGGCTAATGACCTCGTTAAGCCCAAAACGCCATGTTTTGCCGCGCTATAGGCCGTGACATAACCATAGCCTTTAAGCGCCGCCGTACTGGCCACATTTATAATCCTGCCGGTGCCTTTGTCGATCATGTCCTGCAATACGGCCTGAATACAAAGGTAAGGGCCAATGAGATTGACGTCCAACATATGCTGTAGATGGGCGCGGTCGGTTTTTTTGAAGGGGAGGGATTGCGCAGCCCCCGCATTATTCACCAGAATATCAACAGGGCCATTTTTCTGTACAGCTTTTTCAAAAGCCGCCGCCACGATGCCTTCGTCGGTCACATCACAGACCACCGCAAAGCCATTGGTCAAGGTCTTTGCCTTATCTTCAAGCGGCTGCCGTCTTCGGCCCATTATAGTGACCCTTGCGCCCGCCGCGCTTAAACTCTCGGCGATGGCCGCCCCTATGCCGCTTCCCCCGCCTGTGATGACGGCATGTTTATCCTGTAATTTCACGCATATATCCTATATTTTAAATATTCCGCATTTTAAACATTCAGCGCCATGTCAGCCGCCCTTTTCAGGTTTGTCTCGAGCTGCGTATAGGCTGTTCGATATTGCTTCGGTACCGTAACAGCATCACCCTGATATTCAAGTTCCGCCGCACTGCGTATCGTCCAATTTGGATCCATCAAATGGGGGCGGGCCAACAAGACAAGATCAGCGCGGCCTGCGGCCAGTATACTATTCACATGGTCGGTTTCAAAGATATTTCCAACGGCCATGGTGGCGATGCGCGCCTCATTACGAATTCTGTCTGACATCGGGGTCTGGAACATACGTCCAAACACAGGGCTAACTTGATCCATCGGGAGTGTTTGCCCCGTCGAGACGTCAATGATATCGGCCCCTGCCTCGGCAAAAGCCTTCGCGATCAAGACTGCTTCCGCTGGCGTGACCCCCTTATCTGCGGCCCAATCCGTCGAAGATATGCGTACAGACATGGGTTTATCCGTCGGCCAGACGTCCCGCATGGCCTTAAAAACCTCCAAAGGAAAGCGCAGGCGGTTTTCCAGGGAGCCGCCATAGTCATCTGTCCGCTGATTGCTGACGGGGGTGATGAAAGAAGACAAGAGATAGCCGTGGCCTGCATGGAGCTCTAACATATCGAAGCCAGCCGCTTCTGAGCGCTTCGTTGCCAAGACAAAATCATTCTTCACCCGCGCGAAATCAGGGGCTACCATGGCGCGCGGCGTTTGATTATTCTTATCCCATTTGATGGCTGAGGGGGCGATCAGTTCCCAGTTTCCCTCATCCAAGGGCATATCGTAGCCTTCCCACCCCACTTTGGTGGAGCCTTTGCGGCCGGCATGGCCCAACTGAATGGCAATCTTGCAGGCGCTAAAGGCGTGGGCATAGTCCACAATACGCTTCCATGCCGCCGTATGTTCATCGGTATAGATCCCCGCGCAGCCTGGCGTGATTCGCCCTTCGGCAGACACATCGACCATTTCCGTATACATCAGGCCCGCACCGCCCATGGCCCGCGCGCCATAATGAACAAAGTGAAAATCATTAATCACGCCATCATCTGCAGAATACAGTGACATAGGAGAGACCACGACCCGATTTTTCAGCAGCATACCCCGAAGTTTATAGGGCGTAAACATCGGCGGGATTGGTTTATCAAATTTTAGGCCCGTGGCCTTATTCGCAAAATCCAGCTCGACTGATTCCAGCCATTCCTTGTCCCTCAGGCGCAAATTTTCGTGACTAACCCGCTGTGACCGCGTCAAAAGAGCATAGGCAAATTGCGTGGTGTCATAATCAATATAACGCTCGATTTCCTCGAACCAGCCCATAGAATTGCGGGCCGCACTTTGTAATTTGAGCGCTTCCAGCTCCCGCTCATCCTGATAGGCTTTCAAGGCCTCGTTAACAGATTCGCCAGAATTAAGATGATCCGCCAGACTAATGGCATCTTCAAAACCAAGCTTGGTTCCCGAACCGATAGAGAAATGCGCCGTATGGGCCGCATCCCCGATCAAAACCACATTATCTTTCACCCATTGATGGCATAAAACGCGCGGAAAACTAATCCAGGCCGAACCGCGAATATGGGCAGACTTTGTCATCAGATCATGACCGCCGAGATATTTTTCGAATATTTTTTGGCAAACCTCTGCACTTTTCTCATGATCCATATGTTCAAAGCCGAAAGACTCATAGGTTTCTTTGCTGCATTCCACAATGAAGGTCGAGGTTTCTTGATCAAATTGATAGGCATGAACCCATATCCAGCCATGTTCGGTTTTTTCAAAAATAAAAGTGAACGCCTCATCAAACCGCTGCCGGGTTCCAAGCCATACGAATTTATTTGGCCGCAGATCAATATCGCAATCAAAGGCTTCCAAATCATGATTGCGGATTTTACTATTCAAACCATCCGCCGCCACAATAAGATCTGCATCAGCGAATTTTGCCTTAATATCAGCCACCTCAAATTCCGTCTCAAAGTGAAATTTAACGTCAAGCTCTCTTGCCCGCGCATACAGAATTTGTAAAAGGCGTAATCGTCCAATACCGATAAAACCATGACCGCCCGACCGGACCACGTCACCCTTATGGTGAACCGCCACATCATCCCAGCGGATAAGCTCCTCCCTCATTGTCTCCGCACTGACAGGGTCATTGGCTCTCAGGTTTTCCATGGTTTGATCAGAAAAAACAACCCCCCAGCCAAAGGTATCATCATCCTTATTTCTTTCATATACCGTAATATCATGATCAGGATTTTTCAGCTTCATCGATATGGCAAGATATACGCCAGAAGGCCCCGCCCCTAAAACTATAATCTTCATTATATTGTCCTTTTTCAGTTCCCTCAATGTCAGGTGATAATTTACGATTATGAGTCGTCAAAATCCACTTTATTTTATACTTGATATATATTGGGTGACTAAATCACAGCGATTTTATTAAAACTAAATATCGTTTTTCATCACCAATAATTCTTTAATTACATCATATTATTAAACTATTTAACTAATATTTGATACTGATTAGTATAGCATTATTTATCGCTTGCATGACTATTATTTTATATATAAACTAATTTTAAGCAAGCCTTATTTTAAAAAAACTGCATTTTGGTATTGAAATACTGAATTAACCGTGTTTGAGTATACAGGAGACAAGCATGAAGCATATCTTACCGGCCGACTGGGTGCGCCCCAAAGGATATTCGAATGGCCTCGTCGCAGAAGGCAAGATGTTTTTCTTGGCGGGCGTTATTGGGTGGAACGCGCAAGAAGAATTTGAGTCAGACGATTTGCTGGCCCAATTCAGGCAGGCGCTTTTAAATATCTGCGCCATCTTAAAGGCGGGCGGCAGTGGGCCGGAAGATATCACGCGAATGACATGGTATGTCACCGACATGGAAGGCTATAGAAGCCAATTGGCCAAATTTGGTGCCATATATAAAGAAATTATCGGGAAAAATTTTCCTGTTATGGCCTGCGTCGGTGTCTCTGCATTGGTAGAACGGCGCGCAAAGATTGAAATTGAAGTTACGGCTATGATTGTATAGATTATCGTGAAGCGAAGTGACTTTACGACGTAAGTTATTAAGGAGACCAAGACTATGGCGAGTCCAAAAAGGCCAACTTCCCCTTGGGAGGACATTATGCTTCTGGAAGATTTTTTAACTGAAGAAGAGCGTATGATTCGAAACGGCGCTCATGATTTCTGCCAAAAGGAGCTTATGCCCGGCATTTTAGACGCGAACCGGCATGAAAACTTTGACCGTAATATCATGACCAAGATGGGCGAATTGGGCTTGCTTGGCCCCACCATCGAAGGCTATGGCTGCGCCGGTATTGGTTATGTCTCTTACGGGCTTATTTCCCGTGAAATTGAACGGGTCGATAGCGGATACCGCAGTGCCATGTCCGTACAAAGCTCCCTCGTGATGTTTCCCATTCATGCCTATGGCTCCGAAGAACAGCGGGAAAAATTTCTGCCCAAGCTGGCAACTGGTGAATATGTCGGCTGTTTCGGACTGACGGAACCCAATGCGGGTTCTGACCCCTCTGGCATGCAAACGCGGGCGCGAAGCGTGACGGGCGGCTATCAAATATCTGGCGCCAAAATGTGGATCACCAACAGCCCCATTGCCGATGTTCTTGTGGTCTGGGCCAAATGTGATGATGGCATTGTGCGCGGCTTTATTCTTGAAAGAGGCATGAAGGGCCTCAGCACGCCAAAGATTGAAGGAAAATTCTCCCTTCGCGCGTCCATTACAGGTGAAATAGTCATGGATGAGGTCTTTGTCCCGGCGGAAAATTTAATGCCCAATGTCGAAGGCATGAAAGGCCCGCTCGGCTGCCTGTCAAACGCACGGCTCGGTATTGCATGGGGGGCCCTTGGGGCGGCGGAATTCTGCTGGCATGCGGCGCGTCAATATACGTTGGATCGCAAGCAGTTTGGAAAACCGCTGGCAGCCAATCAATTGATCCAGAAAAAACTGGCCGATATGCAGACTGAAATTACCCTTGGCCTTCATGCCTGCCTGAATGCCACCCGCCTGAAAGAACAAAATAAACTTTCGCCGGACGCGGTGTCCCTGCTGAAGCGCAACAACTGCGGAAAAGCGTTAGATATCGCCCGTATGGCCCGTGATATGCACGGCGGCAATGGTATCAGTGATGAATTCCATGTCATCCGCCATGCCATGAACCTGGAAGCCGTCAATACCTATGAAGGCACCCATGACGTCCATGCCTTGATATTGGGCCGAATGCAAACGGGCATTAATGCTTTTTAAAAAAGTGATTGATCGATGATCGTTATGGCCGCTATGATCATGTCATAGCGGCCATATTAAGTCAGGGAAATATTTATGCCACAAACACCAGAAGACGACGTCCTCCTCGAATTTCCAGAACAGCATATTGCCCTTGTGCGCATCAATCGGCCGAAGGCGTATAATGCGTTAAACCTTAATGTGCGCACCATGATCGCCGAAAAATTTAATGATTTAAAAGACCGCGAGGATATTAGGGCCGTTATTATCACCGGCAATGAAAAGGCCTTCGCGGCGGGCGCGGATCTGAAGGAAATGTCCGCCCTCAGCGCGGTTGACTATTACAAATCCCATGTGGAGCGGCTGTATAATGCCTTTGCCGACTATCCCCGGCCGGTCATTGCCGCGGTGAATGGCTTTGCCCTTGGCGGCGGCATGGAGCTTGCGATGATTTCCGATATTATTCTGGCGGGAAAAAGCGCGAAATTCGGTCAACCCGAAGTCAAAGTCGGCGTCATGCCGGGCGCAGGCGGATCTCAGCGTTTGGTACGTGCCGTAGGGAAATATAATGCCATGCGCCTGTGCCTAACCGGCATGATGATCGGGGCAGATGAAGCCAAAAGCATGGGCCTTGTTTGTGAGGTCTTGGACGATGATAAGCTGATGGCCCGCGCCCTGGAGATGGCCCGGGAGCTCTCGGCTCTGCCGCCACTCGGCTTAGAACATATCAAATATGCCATCTTACATGGCCCCGATATGTCCCTTGAAAGCGCGCTTGGGCTTGAACGCAAAAGTATGCAGCTTTTGCTCTCGAGCGAGGATCGTGCCGAAGCCACCGCCGCCTTCCTTGAAAAACGGTGCGGGTCATATACAGGCAAATGATTTTTGAAGCGATCCAGCATTTTATCACCCCCGCGCCTCAAGACGTCAAGGCATTAGGATATGTGAGAGAAGCCATTGCCATTGAGGCCCGGCATAACAGATGCCGCCTTGCATGGGCGCCGCATCTCGAGCATTGCCGCCGCGAGATCCTCACCGCCGCAACCCCCTTGGACATGGGGTCAACCATCATGATTATCGGCTCTGGCGCCCTCCATGACGTCCCGATGGAAGCCCTCCTTATGCGGGGTCATTCTCTCATCCTCGTTGATATTTTTCATTTCTCCAAAGTCCGCAAACGCTATAAAAACCATGGCAGAATTACCTTCATTGAACAGGATATCACGGGACAGGTTCTCCCGCTATTCCGCAAGCAAATACCCCAAATAGAAAAAAAGCCTGATTTACCCAAGGCGGATTTGGCAATTTCGCTTAATATCCTGTCCCAACTGCCCCTTAATTTAGTGAAATACGCCCTTAAGCACCTCATCCCCCTGCCGGAAAACTATGCCAGCGCGGTTATGGAAGGGCATCTGACCTCATTACATCAGGCCGCCCCGCGAACCTTAGTTATCAGTGATATCGCGCGGGCTTATCACACCGGTACAGACAGTATTGAAAAAGAACCTGCGCTGCCAGACGCCCTGTTAGGCCAGCTTCACGCCCCAGACCAGACATGGGACTGGGATATTGCCCCAAAAGGCGAATGGGATAAAAATATTGCTTTGGTTCATCATATCGCCTGCTGGAAATATAATGATATAGACGTCTCTTAAAGTATAATATAGTTTACAAGCAGCTTAATGAAAAATAATTGACAAAAACAGGCTAAATAATTCTTAATGACGACCGACGTAATCCTAGAAACGAGCAGATCATTAATCTTATTGCTCATCGTGCTTTATCTCTGGAAAACGGGAAGAGGCCGTTTTCCCCTGCACCGACGCGGGTGGAATATCATACTCGTGGGTTTTGGATTTTTACTCTTCGGCAGCTTAGTAGATATCACCGATGAATATGACCAGCTTGCCAAATATATCATCATTGGGCCAACCCCCATTCAGGCCATATTGGAAAAATTTGTCGGGGGCCTTGGCGGCTTTATCCTGATTGCCATTGGCTTAATATACTGGATACCCTTCGTCCAAACGCTCTCCGATGACGTGGAAAATAAAACAACTGAATTACGCCAAGCAAAAGATAATGCTGAGATAGCGAACCGTACGAAATCGCAGTTTCTCGCCAATATGAGCCATGAACTGAGAACGCCGCTCAACTCTATTATCGGATTTTCAGATATGATCCGCCGGGCAACTGACTATAAGCTAAATACCGCCAGCCTAGAAGAATATGGCGAGCATATTCATTCCTCGTCAAATCATCTTCTGCGTGTGATTAATGATATCCTTGATTTGTCAAAAATAGAAGCCGGAGAAATGGACGTTCATGATAACGAGTTTTGCTTATCTCGCTTGATTGAGGCCACCATAAATATGGTTTCTATAAATGCCGTGGCTCAGAATGTCTCTGTTATTTTTTGTCCAGAAAATAGTGACTTAGAGATAAGGGCAGATGAGCAGAAAATACGTCAAATCATGCTTAATCTCCTGTCAAATGCCATTAAATTCACCCCTAGCGGCGGCAAGATCACTATTAAAGTTGCCCGAACATCTTCTGGTTCTGCCCTCATTAAAGTTCAAGACACCGGCATTGGCATGACAGCTGATCAGTTAAAGGAAGCCATAAAAACCTTTCGGCAGATTGAAAATTCCATGAGCCGAAAATTTAATGGCACGGGACTCGGCCTGCCCCTGACCAAGGCCCTAATCGAAATGCACGGCGGGACATTGACCTTGGAGAGTGTGGTAGATCAGGGCACAGAAATTTCTGTCGAACTCCCCAGTGATCGCATCATATCACAAGTTTAAATCGTGATGCTTTTTCCTAAAATTCGTATTTTGCCCCGAGAAGCGTATCTTGTGCGGCCACAATTCTCGCCAAATCGACGATCACCTTGGCCTGTTTCCATGTGGCATCATCTTGCATCTTACCCTCAATCATCACGGCGCCCGTACCATCGGGCATGGCGTCCAGTATTTTCTTTGCAAAAAGCACCTCATCCACATCGGGACTAAAGACATTCTTGGCAATCTCAATTTGTTTTGGATGCAAAGACCAGGCCCCCATACAGCCCATAAGGAAAGCATTACGGAACTGGGCTTCGCAGGCCGCATCATCAGAAAAATCACCAAACGGGCCATAAAAAGCCTTTAAGCCATAGGCCATACAAGCATCAACCATTTTTGCCACCGTGAAATGCCAAAGATCCTGTTGGTAAAAGGCGCGGGCCGTGCCGTCCCCCTTATCATCCTCAATGATGCCATAGGACGGATGGCCGCCGCCCACGCGGGTGGTTTTCATGCCCCGTGAGGCGGCAAGGTCAGCGGGGCCAAGGCTCATACCGTGCATACGAGGACTGGCAGCGGCGATTTCTTCCACATTATTCACGCCTTGCGCGGTTTCCAGGATCGCGTGGATCATGATCGGGCGGGTGATGTTATGACGGGATTCTAATTGCGCCAGCAATTGATCCAGATAATGGATGTCCCACGGGCCTTCAACTTTTGGCAACATAATGACATCCAGTTTATTGCCCACTTGCGATACAATTTCCGTCACATCGTCTAAAAACCACGGGCTATTCAAGCAGTTGACCCGCGTCCAGAGGCCGGTATTGCCAAAATCATTTTGCGCCGCGACCTCAATGAAACCCCGCCGTGCGTCTTCCTTGGCGGAGGCGGGAATGGCATCTTCTAAATTACCCAGCAAGACATCAACCTTGCCAATCATATCAGGGATTTTCCGCCGCATCTTCTCGATTTGCGGCGGAAAGAAGTGAATCATGCGTTCCAAGGCAACAGGGATTTCACGTAAAGGAGCCGGCGCGCCGATGGAGAGCGGTTTAAAAAAATCTTTGGGCGTTTTTCTCATCTGTAATCACTCCAAGCCTGCTGTCTATTTTATGTTTTTTTTGAATAGTCTTTCATAATCTACCAGCTTCCCTGACATTTTCCACAATAATCTTTTGCAGTTGCGAAGAAAAATGACATAATATGGCTGAGGAAGATTTTTATTGTCTCTTTCCGTCAATGGGAATAATGTGACCAAACTTCAGTGATTTAGGGCAAAATTCAAGCCGTGCACACGCGTTTTAAAAAAGCAGACTTTATGATCATCGGCGGCGGTATAGCCGGTGCCTCAGCAGGCTATGAGCTCAGCCGTCACGGCAGCGTCATCATCCTTGAAAAAGAACCTTATGCGGGCTATCACTCCACAGGGCGTTCCTCGGCTATTTTTCAGAAAAGCTATCTTAAAGGCGACCCCTTATTAAATATTCTTGTGTCTGCCAGCGAAGATTTTTTGCGGCATCCCCCGCAAGGTTTTACGCCCCATCCTCTGCTTTCTCCACGAGACCTGATTTATATCGCCGATGCTGAAAATCAACATAGCTTGGATGAGCTTCGCCTGAAATTAGCCAATATAAACATATCAGCAGACTTTATTGACGGGGCTGAGGCCGCCCGCCTCTTGCCTATTTTGTCCCCCCCCTACAGGGGGCGCGCCTTGCTAGAAAAGGGCGCCGCAGATATGGACGTGAATGCGCTGCATGACGGCTACTTACGGGCCATAAAAGCCCATGGCGGGCGTATCATTACCGAGGCCGAAGTCACAACATTACATAAAAAAAATCATCAGTGGCAGGCCGAGACCAGTCAGGGCAATTTCCAAGCCCCCATCGTCGTCAATGCCGCCGGGGCATGGGGGGATCAGATCGCACGCTTGGCGAATATAACCCCCATCAACATCCAGCCTTTACGCCGAACCGTGATCATGGTTGCCTTGCCAAAAACTCTGTCTCCGGCGCAATGGCCGCTGGTGATGAATCCCGCAGAAGGCTATTATTTCAAACCTGATTCTGGCAAGATATTAATGACGCCCGGTGATGAAAAACCAAGCCCCCCTACCGATGCCCAGCCCGAAGAAATTGATATTGCCTATGCGGCCCATTATCTGGAAAAAACCACGACTTTAAAGGTCAATAAGATAGCGCGAAGTTGGGCGGGCCTGCGTAATCACGTGGCCGATGGTCATCCTGTTTTAGGCTTTGATCCTGAAAGCGAGGGATTTTTCTGGCTTGCGGGGCAAGGGGGCTTTGGTATCAAAACCGCCCCTGCCCTTGGCCGTATCGCGGCCGCCCTCATACGTCAGAAGGCGCTGCCCCAAGATATATCTGATCTTGGCCTGACGGAAAAACAAATCTCCATTCATCGCTTAAAATAATACCCTCTTATGGGTGCCTTACATGACAACATCATAGAAAATAAAGGCAACGCCAAGGGGCACCACAAAACGAACCAGCATGAACCAGAATTTAAACAAGATCGAATCGCCCAAGCCTATTTCTTCTAATATGAAGGATCTTTTCAGGGCCCAGCCAACAAAGACGCACACCAATAAACCATTGAGCAGCATAAAGACATTGGCCGCCAAAAAGTTAATCACGGCTTCTATATTCATGCCCTTAAACAGCGGAAGAAAATCGAGCGGATAGACATCCTTCAGCACATTATTGGACAGGGCAACGAAAACGCCCACAAACCAAAAAGCCGCGCCCGTATAGATCGCCGCCCGCGCCCGCTTAAACGTGCCTTCTTCCGATAATTGCGCCACCATAGGTTCCAGAAGTGAAATGGTCGACGTAATCGCCGCGAAGGCCAATAACAAGAAGAAAAGAACGCCAAATATTTGTCCTATGCCGCCCATATCATTGAAGACGATGGGAAGCGTAACAAAGACCAGTCCCGGGCCTGAGGTATGTTCAACGCCAAAAGCAAATACGATAGGGAAGATGGCGAAACCTGCGAGCAAGGCGACCATCGTATCTGCAAACGCGACGCCGACCGCCATTTTGGGAATGGAAATATCCTTGGTCAGGTAAGAGCCATAAACCATAATAGCCCCGCTGCCCAAGGAGAGAGAGAAAAAGGCCTGACCCGCCGCCATCAAGACCAGTTCTGGCGTTATTTTGGAGAAATCCGGCTCAAACATAAAGGCAAAACTTCGGGCAAAATCGCCTGTAAGGCAAGCATATAGCACCAGAACAATCAGGATAACAAATAAAGCCGGCATCAGAATTTTTACCGCTGTTTCCAAGCCTGATTTCAAGCCGCGCGCCACAATACCGACCGTTATACCCACCGATACCGTCATCCAAAATATGAGCTTGGCCGGACTATCCTGTAATTCCTGAAACATCCTTGCGGAATCCCCATCATGCAGGCCGTTGAAGGAGCCAACGGCTGTCCCGATGGCATAGTCAAGAGTCCATCCCGCAACAACAGAATAAAAGGTCAATATTCCAAGCGGCACCAGCAGATAAGACCAGCCAAGGGCCTGCCATAATTTTTGTGCTTTGGCGTGTTTCCCGAGGGTCTGAATAGCACTTAAGGGCGGCTTCTGCGCGGCGCGGCCAATCATGAGTTCTGACATCAACAGGGGAATCCCAAATACGATAACAATGGCCAGATAAATCAGGACAAAGGCCCCGCCGCCATTTTCAGCCACCACATAGGGAAATCGCCATATATTACCGAGGCCGACGGCACTCCCCACGGCGGCTAATAAAAACGTAAATCCCGACGACCAATGCTCATGTTTTGCTGCTTGCATCTTATATCCCTCTTTTTTTTATGTATGTGATCAATTGCCCAAATTTTAATAGGGACTACATTATCACAACTATGGACAGCGTCCACCGAAAATAATCACAAGATTACCCCCCGTGACAGAAACCCATAATTAGCGAATTTTCCTTGCTATTTGACGATCATGCCGTCATTTTAACGCCATGGATATGACAGATCAAAAAATCATCAATCTCCTTAAAAACAAGGGGAGAGAAAGCACGGCAGCCCTCGCACGTAAGCTCGGGCTTTCCCGTTCCACAGTACAAGACCGGATCTCGCGGCTGGAAGATAAGGGGATCATCACAGGCTATACCATACGCCTCAATGAAGCCTATAACAGCCGCCAGATAACAGCCCATGTCCTGATGATGCTTAATCCGAAATTTGCCGCCCAAATATTGCAAAATTTAAAAAAAATACCCTTGATCAAAGCAGCATACGCGGTAAGCGGCATTTATGATATGATCGTAATCGTCAAGGCGGAAACCACAGAAGACATAGATAAAACATTAGATGACTTAGGCCGGATGGAGGGGATCAAGAAAACAACTTCGTCGATCGTTCTGTCGACGAAATTTGAAATTTAAGGTCAAAATGACTGACCCGAACAGCTGATCTGCTTCCCCTGACAGCACCTATCGCCTGGTGAGGGTTACGGCGGTCAAGTCATCGCGGAGCGGCCTGACCACCATCATGTCAAAGCTTTTCATAAGCCTGTCGAGGAATGATTGTCCGAGGACAAGTTTTTCACTGGTATCCTGACACATTTCCACAAAAACATCATCGCCAATCATGCGGCCTTTCTGATCCTGACTTTCCGTCAAAACGTCACTATACAAAAAAAGCGTCTCCCCTTTTTTAAAAGGCACGGTTCGAACATCATAGGTGGCTTCCCCGATCATACCCAAAGGAAACCCCGTGGGATCTAAGCTGATGATGTCTCGCTGTCCTATGGTAAATTTCAAAGGCGCCGTTGCCGCGGCGGAGGCATAGGAAAAACTATCCGCTTCCAGGTCAATGATCCCGCATAACATGGTGGCATATTGCTCTACAGGAAGTAATTTAAATAAATCACTATTCAGCATTTCTAATTTATCCGCCGGAGATTTGGGCGTTATTTTGCGATGGTTCTGATAATTCGCAATCAAAGAATGAAGACGGAAAGTATTTAAAGAGGCCGATATGCCATGGCCCGAGAAATCAGCAATATAAACCAAAAGACGGTGATCATCCAAAACATCAATGGCCCAAAAATCGCCGCCGACTTCATCGGAAGATTCATACTGGCATTCTATCTCCACCTGATGACTTTTAGATATTTCTTGCAATTGATATAGGCTGGGCAACAGCGCATCCTGCATGGAACGGGCCGTTTCCAGATCGCGGGTTAAACGGCGATGATAGAGCCTTAACCCCTTGACCAATTTGGTATATTTTAAATACATATAAACGCGGTTATGGACTTCCCTTTCTGAGACAGGTTTTGGAAATATATCGGTCGCCCCCGCATCATAAATATCCGCCCTTTCTTCTGGGCTATTCTTTATGGTATGGGCGATAATAGGTATATTTCTAAAAGACGGGATATCCCTCAATTGCCGGCACACTTCCATGCCATCAATATTCGGCATCAAAATATCCAGTATGATCATATCCGGCATTAAATTTTTGGCCTTCTGCAAGGCCTCCCGACCATCCTGGGCGAAAAATATATTCTTGAAGCCATCCTGCGTTAGAATGATAGAGATGAGCTGACAATGTAATTCATCATCATCTACGATAAGAATACGGCTATCAAGAATATCATCTGAAACATCATGAATACTCGTGTCATCATGCCGGGAGACAACCCGATTATAGCTAATTGACGTTGTGGGCATGATGAAAACTCCTTACAGACAAAATGATGATCAAAAGCCAAAATTACCCCTGCACGATATCAAACATTTGATCAAATCGCGCCACATTGAACATGCGCTGAACTTGCCCTTTTGGGGAACGTATGGTTAAATTTGAAGAGGTTCTCGAGATTTCATCGCGCGCCAGCAAGAGCATGCCTAATCCGGCAGAATCAATAAACTCCACTTCCGATAAGTCGACTATGTTGCTGCTCAAGCAACTATCCACCATCTTTCCCACGATTTCTCGAAAACTCTCCAAATCAGAAAAAGTGATTTTCTGGCTTAATTTTGCTTCAAATATGTCATCTTTTATATCAAGTGTATATTCCATCAATAATCCTTTAGGTTAAAAAAATTCAATATCTGTGTCATCACCAGAGCCATCCGCGCCCCCATCGTCGTTTGCATCCCCATTGCCTAAAAACATTCTGAGAATATAATTTTGATCTAACTCCTGATGCGAGGCCGCCTCAATCAATCTGTTCAGAATAACCTTATTATCTTCCGATAGGGTAAAATTTGTCTTTGTTTTTTCTGAATGTTGATTATCTTCTATCTGTTCTGATAAATCACCCAATATTTCAATCGCCACAGATATGGCGCGCATGAGTTGCCGCGTGCGGTCTTGAAATTGTATCGTATAAATCATCTTGTTAACATTTTCATGAAAATATGCCGATGTTTGGGCGCTTTCCATCAACATTTCATGGACGGCTTCTTTGGTTGAATCTTCTTTCACCAAAGCGCCAACCTGCAGTAAATCACAAGCCTTCGTCATATCTTCTACTTGCCGCTCGGAATATTTTACGAGTTTCATAAATTCATCCGAGAGGTCAACCACACTGCTTTCTATCAAATCCGATATTTGCAGAATTTCCCCGCTAATATTGGACAAGGTGGCGCGCCTGATTTCCGTCAAATCCACCGCATCCATACCGGTCGCGGTACTTTCTCTTGCTCTTTCTTTGTATGATGTCATCGCCGCGCTCATAAATTACCAACCTTTTTCCTGAGCCTTCTTGTGGCACATGCTGAGATGATATTCTCCGCCATATTGGACAAGGAAACTTGTTTTTGAACCGCACCCGCCATCATAGCGGCCTTTGGCATGCCATAAACTATGGAGCTAGATTCATCTTGACCCAACGTCGTCGCCCCTGCGTTTCGCATTTCTAAAAGACCCCGGGCACCATCCTTGCCCATGCCCGTTAATATCACGCCAACGGCATTCTCCTGCACGGTGTTTGCCACAGAACAGAAAAGGCGATCAACCGATGGCCGGTAGTTTTCCCCCAGTGTGTCTTCGATCACCTGGCCTATTATATTATTTCCCGCTTTCTTAATCATAAGGTGCTTTCCGCCTGGGCCAATATACACCGTTCCCGGCATCAGTCTTTCTTTATCCTCGGCCTCCTTCACATGCACCGCACAGGATTTATCAACCCGCAGCGCAAATCGTTTCGAAAATCCATTAGAGATATGTTGGGCGATCACCACGGGCGGGCAGTCTGCCGGCAAGCGCACAAGAATATCAAATAATGATTCAACGCCTCCCGTCGATGACCCTATGGCAATGATATTCTTCGTATAGGCTGCGGGGCTGTTAATGATATTATTGGCAAGATTACTCACATCTTTTCTGCCGTAAGGCGTGACCTTCGCGATACTGGCAATCTTGATTTTAGAGATCAATTCCTGGGACACCATGGTCAGGTCGTGATGAGCAGGCTTTGCCACATAATCCACCGCCCCAATTTCCAACGCCCGAATGGTGACATCGGCGCCTCTCTGGGTAAGTGTTGAGACCATAATCACGGGCATGGGCCGCAAAGACATAATCTTGGTCAGAAATGATAACCCATCCATCTTAGGCATTTCCACATCAAGTGTCACCACATCAGGATTCAATGATTTGATTTTTTCGCGAGCTTCAATGGGATCCTCAGCTTCCCCGACCACGTCGATGAAAGGATCTGCGGAAACGATAGACCTTATCATCTTTCTAATCAAAAGGGAGTCATCTATAATCAATAATCTTATTTTTTTTGTCATGATGTTATTTCCCTAAAATAATTCAATCATACCCGAGACATGTTTTTGCTCAATCTTTTTGCGGAAAAGATCTTCTTGTTTGCCAATTTTTAAATCAGAACTTCGCCGCAAGGTCTTGACGAAGGCCTTGCCGCTAGACGGATAAAAAACCACCAAACGGGGATAATTGCCCCCCAAATCACATGTTTCCATAGTTAAGCGTTCATCTGCGACATATTTTTTTAAGAAGGCCTGATTTTGTATGCCTATATTCGCCTTGATATTAATGACGCTGCCCGCCCCAAAGGCTTTTAGAATAAGACTGGACCTTTGCCCACCGCGCTTTAAAATCTCATTGATTAAAGTTTCCATGGCATTATTGCCGTATCTCATGCTGTAACTATTTTTATTCGCACCCTGATTTTCTTCCGGTAACAGGAAATGATTCATGCCGCCTACTCTGACATTAGGATCGTAAATACAAACAGATATACAGGATCCTAATGTGGTCATGATAAGATGATCAGAATTTTCCAGAACGCAACATCCCCCCTCACGAATTTTATGAACGATCGTATCAAAATTCATATCATAATAATTTGTTCCCGCAGGAGAAAGTGACCCGATATCATCTCTTGAACGGCGTTCCACAAACTTGCGGCCAGGCGCGCATTTGCCGGAAACGGCACTCGTTTCAAGAGAGCAGGATTCTGTCATGTCAGAACCCTATATATTGTTTTGCCTTCACATTTATAAACGTCCGGCACACTCAGAAGGCTTTCCGAATGACCTACAAATAAAAACCCGCCGGGCTTTAAATATTTGGCATAACGCCGAACCAAACGGTCTTGCGTTTCCTTATCAAAATAAATCATAACATTGCGGCAGAATATGGCATCAAACTTTCCTTTCATGGGCCAGTCATGGAGCAAATTAAGTTGCTTAAAGGATATCAGGCTTTTCACGTCATCGGTCATGGCGACCAAAGACCCGTCTAAATTTTTTAGGCCTTTCGTAAAATATTTATGATAAATTTTTGGAATCGTATTTTGACAACTCGGTGCATCATAATGACCCAACTTGCCCGTATGGAGCATATTGCTGTCCAGATCCGTTGCCAAAATTTTACTATTTTTGGCACTGTTTCCCAATATATTTCTCATCACCATCGCGATACTATAGGGCTCTTGTCCCGAAGAACATCCCGCAGACCATAGGCGGAAATGGTGATGAGCATTCACATTTATTTTTTTACGCACGGGCGGCAATATAGTTTTTTCTAAAAATTCAAAATGATGATTTTCCCGAAAAAAATTGGTGGTATTGGTGGTAATGGCATTCAGGGTAAAGCCAAGTTCCACCTCGCCTTTGGGGCCTTTCAAATAGGCACAATAATCACCGAAATTTGAGATATTTAAAAGTCTGAGACGCCGTACCAAACGACCATACATCATTTCCTTCTTTTTTTCAGTGAGAACAATTCCCGTTCTTTCATGAAGCAGCCCAGACAGAAAAATAAAATCTTCCTCTCGCCACTCAAACTCGCGCCTTTTTTCAATATTGTTTGATTTCTCAAAACTTTTTTTTGCCGCCATTGCCATATGAAATTCTCCTAAAATTCGGACCAGTCAGCGCCCTGGCTTGATGCCCTATTCCCTGTTCCGGTTTTTTTCATATTAGGCGTCATAATAGGGTCTTTGGTATGGCTCTCCCTCATGGCTCTATGCACCTGTCCTTGTTGAACCAGAACAGGCGGCGCGGGCTTGGCTTCGGCCATCTCGCCCACATTAAAGAAGGCCATTAACCGCTGCATCTCTGAAGCTTGACGTTCCAGTACCCTGGCGGCAGCGGTACTTTCCTCGACAAGAGATGAATTTTGCTGGGTCATATCATCCATCTCCGCAATGGCGACATTAACCTCGTCAATGCCTTGGGTTTGTTCGGAACTCGCGGTGGCGATTTCAGAAACAATCTCTGCCACCCGCGTGATAGACTCCATGATTTCATTTAAGGAAGTCCCCGCATTATTCACCAGCTCCACCCCGTTTTTAACCTGTGAATTGGAACTCGTGATCAAGGCTTTGATCTCGTTCGAGGCCTGCGCAGATCGCTGCGCGAGCGTGCGAACCTCTTCCGCCACGACCGCGAAACCTTTCCCTGCTTCCCCCGCACGGGCCGCTTCCACCGCCGCATTCAAGGCCAAAAGATTGGTTTGGAAGGCAAGGTCATCAATCACGCCGATAATATCGGACACTTTTTGAGATGAGTCTTCGATCACGCCCATCGCGGCCACGGCCTGTTTTGCGACCTCTCCGCCGTCCACAGCCATTTCACGGGATTTATCCGCAAGCTTATTGGCATCATTGGCATTATCCGCATTTTGTTTCACCGTCACCGCCAATTGTTCCATAGAGGCTGCGGTTTCTTCCAAGGCCGAGGCCTGAGATTCTGTTCGGCGACTTAAATCATTACTGCCGGTGGAAAGTTCCGCAGACGCCGAGGCGACTTCTGCTGCCGATTGGTTAACCTGGCTTACAATGTTGGTCAGTTTATCGGCGGTTTCATTGGAACTATTTTTCAAAATATCGAACGTACCTTCATATTGCGCGACGATTTTCTCGGTCAAATTACCTTTAGAGAGTTCCGCTAGAACGCGGGCAAGATCGTCGGTCGCCGCCTGTGTATTGGCGCCAATCGTGTTCATGTTATTGGCGAGATTGAGCATGAAGCCTTCTTTCCCCTCTGTCACGACACGTTTTGTAAAATCACCGGCTGCGGCCGCATTCACCACGTCGCCAATTTCCGCCTCTATGGCCAATTCCTGTGTCATGTCATTCCATTCAATCACCGTGGCTAGGCGCCGGCCATTCTCCAGGATAGGATTGATGGCAAGATCAAATTCAAGGCCGCCCGCCTCAAGGCGCGTTTCAATGGTGTTTGTCAAATTATCCAAAATTTTACGCTGCTCTGAAGGATCATTGTGGAAAACATCAATATGAGATCCTATAAGGTTTTTGGTATCAAGATTCGGCAGGGATTTTTTCAATAAAGATTCTTTGTCTCTAAACATATCCTGCATGGTCTTATTCATATAAACAACGTTATAGGCGGTATCGATCATCATAATGTTGGTTCTGACCCCATCCGTTGCTGTTTTAATATGTTGATTAATCACGCTCTGTAATTTCTGTTCTGTGATGTCGGTGGCATATTTTACCACTTTGAAGGGCTTGCCATTCAGATCAAGAATAGGGTTATAAGACGCCTGTATCCAGATTTCCCGCCCGCCTTTTCCGAAACGTTTAAATTCCCTTGCTTCAAATTCACCTCGATTGAGCTTGGCCCAGAATTCTCTATACTCTCCGCTGTCCCTGTAGTCCGTTCCCACAAACATATTGTGATGTTGGCCTTGAATTTCGGTCAGGCGATACCCGATGGCGTTCAGGAAGAGGTCATTTGCAGTAATAATGGTTCCATCCATATTAAACTCAATCACGGCCTGAGCCTTGTCAATGGCCTCAATCTGACCAGAAAAATTAGCATTTTCCAATTTCTGCTCTGTCACATCGGTGGCATATTTCACGACTTTGAAGGGTTTACCCTCCAAATCAAGAATGGGATTATAAGACCCCTGTATCCAGACTTCTCGTCCATCCTTACCTATGCGTTTATATTCCTTTGCTTCATATTGACCGCGATTGAGGTTGTCCCAAAAGGCCTTATATTCCCGGCTATCCTTATAGCCTGGCTCTACAAAAACACTGTGATGTTGGCCTTGAATTTCTTTTAAGCTATACCCCATGACATCCAAAAAGAGCTCATTTGCCGTGATGATGGTTCCATCCATATTAAATTCAATCACGGCTTGAGACTTGCCAATGGCGGCGACCTGACCCGCATAGTCTATTTGCAGGCGTTGGTTTTCCTTGGAACATTCTCTGATCAGCTCGATACTATTAAACAAGCCTACAAATTCTTCGTCCGCTTGCGCCTCGGATATCTCCTCGGCGAAGTCACCCTCTGATATTTTAAATAGAGCCGTTTCTAACGTCTCAATGAGGGCGGTCTGTTTTTGGCGAAAAATCCATAAACCACTGATAGCAAGAGCCGTTAAGGCCGCGCCTATCAAAGGAAGTGCCAGGGTTTGACTTACCATGGCAATGCCGATAAACAGGGCGAGCGAACCCAGCAAAATACTGAAAATCATCACGCTAAAAGTCGCGGACTTCATGCGATGTGCGCCGTTCGTTAGCGCTGAGGAATTCTTATTCATCTTATAGTCTCCTTAGAGTTCAATTTCTTATTATCTGCGATTTTAATCTTACTATGTCAGGCCGCAGCCATATCTATTGTTGAAAGTATATCCATATTGAAAAGCATCTCCGGCTTGACGATAGCAACCATCTTATCCTCAACCGTCACCAGCCCTTCCATAAAGGCATACTCCGGGTTAACATCCTTGTCCGGCACGCTGAGAATATCCTCTTCTGCTATTGTCAGAATATCGGATACCGCATCTACCAGAATGCCTATTGTTTTCTCGTTCAGTTTGACGATAATCACCACATGGTTATTGCCTGGTTCTGTGCGTCCCCGGCGAAAACGCGTTCGCAAATCAAAGACTGGGACAATAACGCCGCGAAGGTTAATAACCCCGCGCATATATTCTGGCGAATTGGGGAGGCTGGTTGTTGGAATCCAGCCCTTTATTTCCCGAACCGTTGTGATCTCTACGGCATAAAGATCATGATCTATATTAAAAGAAATATATTGTTTGATTTCACTCTTTTTGCCGTTTTTATCGTCTGATTGGGCGTCATTTCTCACCTGTGTCATTATTAATGCACCTCCATACTGATTTGCGATTGAGATAAAGAATTTTCTGCTATAGGTCTATGCCCATCCTGAAACATGTCCCCATCCTGAAATTTATATTGATCCTGTTTTGCCGACATTTCCTGTACTGTGGCAATATCCACGATCAAGGATACGCGCCCATTGCCAAGGATCGTTGCGCCGGAGACCCCCTCCACCAAATCATAATTTGTTTCTAGACTTTTGATGACTACCTGCTGCTGATTAACAAGGTCATCAACTATAAAGCCCATGATAACGCCGCCCTCACCTTCAACGACAACCACAAGACCTTCCCAGGGGTTTTTAACGGCATCTTCGGCACCAAAAATTTCATATAGGGGCACAAGGAAGATATATTCATCTCGAAACATCATCACATTTCGGCCATCAGGCAGGCTGTTGACATCGGCTTCACTGGGCCGGAGAGTTTGAATGATATTTGTCAAGGGCAGAACATATTTTTCCTGTCCAATATCCACCACCATGCCGTCCATAACCGCAAGTGTAAGCGGCAAGGACATGGTGAATTTGCTGCCCTGTCCTTTGACGGAGCTTATGGATATACGTCCGCCAAGGCTTTGAATATTTTTGCGGACAACATCCATTCCCACGCCTCGGCCCGAGACATTGGTCACGCTTGTGGCCGTTGAAAATCCGGGCATAAAGATCAAATTATTTATTTCATCATCGGTAAGATTTGCTTCCGGCGTGACTAAGCCGTTTTCAATGGCTTTACGCAGAACGACCTCTTTATTGATACCCGCGCCATCATCTTCTATTTCAATGAAAATCCGCCCGCCTCGGTGAAATGCTGATAAATTTATGGTTCCTTCCTCATTCTTGCCGGCCGCAAGGCGCTCCTGCGTTGATTCAAGGCCATGATCTACGCTGTTGCGGATCATATGCATTAACGGATCACCAATTCTTTCCGTCACCGTTTTATCGACCTCTGTCTCTTCACCGCTCATGACCAATCGGGCTTTTTTCCCAAGAGAGGCCGTCAATTCCCGTACCAATCGCGGCATCCGAGAGAAGACCGACTTTACCGGCTGCGCCCGTATGGCCATCACACTTTCCTGAAGATCGCGTATGTGGCGGGATAGCTCCTCTATGCCCTGCACAAGATTTGGATATTGTTCCACCAGAAGCTCCCCGCCTTGTTCGCGCAGCATAGCCTGGGTAATAACCAATTCTCCAACCATATTCACGAGCCTATCCACCTTGTTTAATTCGACGCGAATAGATTGGCTGACGACGGCTTCCTTGGTGGGGGCTTGTTTGATATTTTTCTGTTGCGGCGGGGCGACGTTCTCTTTCTTGTCTGCCCCTTTGTGATCCACTTCGGCACAGGCCTCATTTTCTTCACATGGGCTGAAGAGACCAGCCTGTTCATCTTCTGTAAAATCGTCTGGGGACAAATAAGGCCCCAGATCCTGAACAACCAGCTGACAGTCCCCGTCGACAAATTCGAAGACTTCTAGAATATCCGCCTTATTACATTCCGTTTTAAGGCGAAAAACCCAATGAAAATAAGCACTTTCCGCCTCCATTTCCTCAATATCAGGCAGATCAAACGTATTTAAAATAACCTCTAGATCCCCAAGGCCCGCCAACTCGCGAATTAATAAAATCGGCTCATTCGCCCGGCGATATAATTCTTCAAATGGCTTGAAGGTAATTTTAAAGAGATGCACTAAACTTGAACTTTTTTCCTGTTCATCCGCCTCATTCTCATTTTTCGAGAGCGGAACACCCGTTTTGAGGAGAATAGCTTTCATGGCATTGGCCACATCCAAGCCATGGTCATCGCCGACTTCCTCGCCGCGCTGCGCTGCGCCAACAAGTTCGGTCAAAATATCATAGGCCTGCAAGAGAACCTTAATATATTCTGGTTCCATCTCAAGCGCACCAGACCGCATATCATCCAACAATGTTTCCTGAATATGGGCAAATGCCACCAATTGATCAAAGCTGAAAACGCCTGCCCCGCCTTTAATGGAATGTACAGCGCGGAAGACGGCATGGATGATGTCATCATCGCTATCACCGGCTTGCAATTGCATCAAGCCTTCTTCAAGACTGATCAATAACTCGGAACATTCTTCGAAGAAGATTTCCTTAAACTGTTCCATGGTATCTGACATCATTTTTCCTTTTATTGGCTTTTCTGGGCCGAATATTTGGTTTGATTACCTATTTAGGGCTGGCCTTCACTCTCTCTGTGTCGCTTAGGCTTGCGTATACTCATCGCGCTAACGCAAGGTCTATCCGCAAACCTTTTCCACAACCTGAAGCAGTTTTTCCGGATTAAAGGGCTTAACTATCCAGCCGGTCGCGCCGGCACCGCGCCCCTCATTTTTGATGTCCGCCCCGCTTTCCGTGGTGAGAATAAGGATCGGCGTCGTCTTAGCCTCAGGCTTCTTTCTGGCCTCCCTTGTAAATGTAATGCCATCCATAACCGGCATATTCACATCCGTGATGATAACATCGAAAGATTTTCCATTGATCTGATCCAGGCCCAACTGGCCATTTTCCGCCTCCACCACATGGAAACCAGCGTTTTTCAGCGTGAAGGACACCATATCTCTCATGGTTTTAGAATCATCAATAGTTAGCGCTGTTTTACTCATGCTTTCTGCTCCAATAATGTAAATTGATCGTCAAGACCAATATCCTTCAATGCTTTTTTAAAGGATTCAGGCATGGCGGAAATTAAAAAATCAATATGGTGAAGGGCCGTTTTATTTTTCATGGCCAAAAAAACCTGCAGGCAGGGTGTGCTGATACGTTCAACAGTTCCCGCCACTATTTTTATGTTTTTTCCCGAGGCCAAACAGGTCAGAAAGGCCTGACGTAAATCTTCCGCCGTTGTTAAATCCAAAATAGGATTTAACGTCAGACTTATTTCCGTCTCCGTGTCTGTAATTGTAAATGAAGTCACCATATTCTCCCAACGTGTCGCAGCTTACGACTCAACTTATGTTAGTTAATATTTATGATCTAAAACTTAAAATATACTTAAGATGATACTTATTTTCGTATATTATAATAAAGACATGTGATAAAAAATTTGTGGTATAGCTTGACTTATGAGACTATTGTACGGAGGATCACCCTTCTATGATGAACAAAATTGAAAGAATTCTCCCTTTATGTATTTGCTAAAACACAAGCGGTCACAGAAAATATAGGGTATATTTTACATGACAATATTGGTTATATATCACGAAGATGAACAGCGCTCAGATCTGGCGTTAACCCTGACGAAGAAAGCCATCCCCTACATCGAATGCCATAGTCTCAAGGCGAGTTTTCCTCTTATGGCTGATAAAAGTTTGGACATTCGCGCCATCATCGTAAATTACAGATGGGCCAAGGAAGAGACCCTTTTTCTAGAGACTCTGGCAAAGGATAAGCATTTTCTTGATATCCCCTTGATTCTTATATTGGATGACGACGCCCGAAAAGAAATTACTATTTTTAAGCATACCGCGCCTTATCACCGGTTGCATATGCCCTTCACAGAATATACGCTGCATACCACCATCCTCAACGCCGAGAATGAATTTCTGCAGCGGCGGGCGCTTCGGCAAGAAATCAAAGCCCGTGAATCTATCATTGGCGCCATCTGCTCCGGGACATTCCGGATTAAAACATTTGAAGAAGCAGAGGCCCTGACCACAATGTTGTCTCTGGCTTGCCCAGAACCTGATCGCATCGCTTTTGGTCTCTTCGAACTTCTGGCCAATGCCATTGAACATGGAAATCTTGAAATTGATCACGAAGAAAAAAGGCGTCTTATGGAGAAAAATTGCCTGAGACAAGAAATTTCCCGGCGCCTGACCCTGCCTGAATATCAAGACAGATATGTCGAAATTATCTTCAAAAGAGAAGATAATATGGTCTCCTTCAATATTAAAGATCACGGTGCTGGCTTTAACCATAACGACTATCTGGACATAGATTTAGCCGCCAACCAATCTTATCATGGACGCGGCATCGCCCTTGCGCGGATGACCAGCTTTGACTCTCTGGAATATTTGGGCAACGGGAATAACGTGGCGGCGTCTGCCAAATTCACGGCAAGCTGATTCGTCTTTCTTTTACGTCATAATCCCCTATGATAAGCTGATGATAAAAGAATTTATTTACCTCGAAAAAGACCACCATATTGCTTGGCTGACCCTTAACAGAGCCTGTAAAAAAAACGCGCTAAATTATGAGATGTGGCGGGCTATTCCCTCTCTGCTCGAAAAGGCCGAGAATGACCCTCATATCAAAGTCCTTATTATATATTCTGCGGTAAAAAATATTTTTTGTGCGGGGGCAGATTTAAGCGAATTTAACCTTTTTATCACTGATGAACAGGCCCGTGATAAAAATAGCCTCGCCATGCAAGCCGCAAGTCAAGCCATCGAGGATTTTCCCAAACCGACCATCGCCATGATCTCGGGGCCTTGTATGGGGGGAGGTTGTATTCTGGCCCTCAGCTGCGATCTTCGTTTTGCGGATAAGACATCTCGTTTTGCCATTCCTCCGGCAAAGTTAGGACTGGTTTATAGCCTTGCGGATACGCGGCGGCTCATGGATAATGTCGGCCCCGCCGCCGCAAAGTCACTTTTATATTCCGCAGGTGTCATCAATGCTGATAAGGCACTTCAAATTGGCCTTATCAATGAGATTTTCTCGGAGGAAGAGATAGAGCAAGAAACCCGTGATTATGCCAAACTGATCTCTAATAACAGCTCCCATAGTTTGCAAGAAATCAAGAAAGTCACCCGCCGCATTCAATCAGGAATTCGCGATGACGATGACTTGTCCAGGGGTATTTTTAAAGCAGCTTTTGACGGGCAAGATCATAAAGAAGGCGTTGAAGCCTTCCTGAACAAAAGAAAACCGTCATATTAGAGATTTATATAATGTGACGTCATGATTTGGCTATAGTCATCTTGTAGGTTTGCCAGAGCCATATTATGGGTCTCCACTGCCGTTCTGATCATGCCGCCATAATCCTTCATGGCAAAGGTAAAGCAACAATCCTCCAGAAGATAGGCATCAAACCCTATTTGCCCGCCATCCGAACGGTGGCCTCTTCCGAATTATCCATGTCCACTAATCCTCAAAGCCGTCAATATTGCGTAAAAATCAAAGCCAGCTGTCCTTGTCCATACGTCATGTAAGACACACGGAATTCCAGGGTAAAATATCAATCCCTTACTTGTGCAAGTTATCCCATGATATGTCCCGCTACAGAAAATTAAAGAGGTATGAATTACCTTGAATGATAGTCACGAGTATCAAATATATTAAATGGTGCCGCTGAGAGGACTCGAACCTCTGGCCCATACATTACGAATGTATTGCTCTACCACCTGAGCTACAGCGGCCTATGAAATCTCATAGAAGTTTTTCTTGTGCAAAAGATACGTTGGAATATTTTTCTGTGCAAGGTGATTTTTAATATCTTTTGCCTTACCAAGAGACCCTTTGTTATAAAATTCTCTCCCTGAGTTCTCATGGCTCAATAACATGACCTTTAGCTATCTAGCCGAGGCTTCGACAGAAATTTCACGTTTTGCATTTTCCCTATGGCTTTCATGCCCGCGCCGCATTTGCAATGCGGAGGCAGGCCCATCTTGATTTTTCATGCCCGCGCCGCATTTGCAATGCGGAGGCAGGCACGGGCACAAATAGCTTCTGCTGGCAAGCCCGTCACCTTACAATCGGCCTCGGCTTCCATGACAATGTCAAGGGCATTGGCGAGTTTGACTGTCGACCATTTGCCAATCTGCCCCATAAGGGATCTTTTCTCGGGCGAATAGGGGCTATAGACCACAGCTTTCACCGCCTGATCGGCAGACATTCCCTTATCCATGCTGCCGCGCACCAAATGTAGTTTTTGCAATCTTCGCGCCACATTACGCAATATAGGAATGGCATTTTCCCCGCGATTAAAGGCCTTAAACATGGTCTCATCAAGGGTTTTTAGGTCACCGCCCGTGGTCGCGGCCGCAATCATATCCAGGGTCAACGTCCCACTATCCCCAACGCAAGCCCGTGCATCGGCTATGGACACCGTTACGCTTTCCCCATCCTCACTCTTGCCCATATAAAGGGCCAATTTTTCCAGCTCCCCCCGTGAGACCATGCGATCCCCGCCCAAATTCGCCTGAAGATAGGCCGCCGCATCGGGGTTGAGCCTTAAATTATGCTGGCTCATCACATCCGAGATAAGATTATGCAGATCGCCCTGGTCATCCTCATAACAGGCGATCGCCGCCGCATTTTTGGCCCCATTAAACAGTTTCACCAAGGCAGATGTCGCCCTTATAGCCCCGGCCGTTATGATCACAAGCCCATCGCCGACGGGGTTCGCCAAAAAAGCCTTTGCTGCCTCTGTTACATTTTCGCCCGCGCCGTCAACCCGCACCACACGCCGGCCACCCATCATGGAAATGGCCGCCGCCTCATCGGCCAAAAGATAAGGTGCCGATTTTAAATTGTCTGGATTAATATGTGCCACACGAAAGGCATCCCGAAGGTCTTCGACAATCTGTTTGGCCATAAGTTCCGCCCGCTCACGCACCAAACCCTCATCACGGCCATAAATCAGCACGGCCCGGTAGCTGGGATTTATTTTTTTAACCTGCGTTCTGATGTCGTTTTTGTTTAATTTCATGGCAAGTTTATATTCATTACGGGTTTGTGGTTGTTCCTTTTGGCAGATTTTTACTAAAATACGCCCCGATCCGGGTGGCGACCTGGTTGGCGACGTCTTCCGACAGGCGTTTCAGGGACGCATTGCGGGCAATCATATTGGAATAGTCAGACTGAACCAAGTCATATGTCACCAAAGCCCGCGCCGCCGATTCGAGAACCACTTTAGAGGTTCCCACTTCTTCGAGCTTATAAGCGGCCACCAATTTTACATTTTGCAACGTCACGGACTCATCCGAACGGATACCATAACCTTGCTCCTCAATTAAAAAAGTGACGCTAAGAAGATAGTTCGCTGATTTTGTTTCCCCAAAGGGGGTCAAACGATCCAAGAGGTTATTTCGGATCACCTGCCCGATGCGCGATGGGCGACCATCTTCTAAAATGCTCGCCACGCGAATATTGGCCATGACATCCCGAAGATCACCTTTGCCATCGGAAAATTGCCCGTACATGGGTTTAAAACCGCAGCCAGAAAGCCCCAGCGTAAGGCCGAATGTCAGTAAAATAATCCCCATAAATTTGATACGAACAATGTCCCTCATACCATGTAATGTCCTATATTACGATATTAACGATGCGATTTGGCACGACAATGATTTTACGAATGGCGTTATCCCCAACCGCATGCTGTATTTTTTCAGACGCCAAGGCCAATTTCTCGAGCGCTGCCTTATCCATATCTTTTGCCACCTCAAGCGTATCCCGCAATTTTCCCTTCACCTGAAGGGCAATGGTGACGGTATTTTCTTGCCGCAATTCAGGCCGCGAGGTGGGCCACGGGCTGTCGGTCACAATATCTTTATGGCCCATCAATTGCCACATTTCTTCGGCCAGATGAGGCATCATTGGTGCCGAAAGCTTGATCAAAGAGGTCAGGGCTTCCCGCAGAGCAAAGGCATCACCGTCAGAGCCATCGGGCTTAAAGGCGCCGATCGCATTGGAAAATTTATAAATCTGAGCCACGCAATTGTTAAAATGGAAGTCTTCAATATCCCTTTCAATGGACTCTATGCTCACATGGGTCATGCGGCGCAAGTCCTGTGCCGCGCGGCTCATGGCCTCCGGTTCCTCAGGAACATCCGCCAAACCTTCAAGGCTTGTGGTAATGGTGCGCCATAACCGCTGGGTAAAACGCCATGCCCCCTCGACGCCTTCCTCAGTCCATTCCAGATCCCGTTCGGGCGGGCTGTCCGACAACATAAACCAACGGGCCGTATCGGCACCATACTGATCAATAATTTCCGTCGGATCCACCACATTTTTTTTAGATTTAGACATTTTAATAGACCGGCCTACGGTTACTTCTTCGCCGCTGACCCTTTCAATCAAAATATCATTTTCGTTTCTGGTTAAGTCCGCAGGGAAAACCCAATTTCCCTTTTTATCCGCATAGGTTTCATGGCAAACCATGCCCTGCGTGAACAAACCGTCAAAAGGTTCCTCCACTTTCGATAGGCCTATTTTCTTCATCGCCCGGGTATAAAAGCGGGAATAGAGAAGATGTAAGATCGCATGCTCAACACCGCCAACATATTGATCCACCGGCAACCAATAATTTGCCGCCGCCGCGTCCACGGGATTTTCCGATTTTGGCGAACAGAACCGCGCAAAATACCATGACGAATCGATAAAAGTGTCAAAGGTGTCCGTTTCACGCCGCGCCGCTTTGCCGCATTTCGGACAATCCACATTTTTCCATGTGGGGTGATGTTCCAAGGGATTTCCCGGCTGATCAAAGCTGACATCATCGGGCAATGTTACCGGCAGATCTGCCTTGGAAACAGGTACCGTTCCGCACTCATGACAATGGATGATGGGAATAGGGCAGCCCCAATAGCGCTGACGGGAAATTCCCCAATCTCTCAGGCGAAAATTAATGGTCTTTTTACCGAAACCCCCGTCTTCTGCGCGGCGCGCGACCTCGGCCTTGGCCGCCTCAATGGTCAGGCCATTCAGAAATGCGGAATTAAAGAGTTTTCCGGGGCCGGTATAGGCCTCTTTATCCACTGAAAAACGCTCATCTTCCCCCTCGGGCAGGATAACAGTCCTGACATCAAGGCCATATTTATGGGCAAAGTCCAGATCACGCTGGTCATGGGCCGCCGACATAAAAATCGCCCCGGTACCATAATCCATCAGAACAAAATTCGCCACAAAAATAGGTAGGTCGCGATCCTCGAAAGGTGATTTAGCCACAAGACCCGTATCAAAACCCTTCTTTTCCATCTTTTCCATGGCTTCTTCGGTGGTGGAACCCCGGCGGCATTCCGCAATAAAATCTTGTAGCGCAGGGTTATTTTCCGCCAATTTTGCCGCCATGGGATGATCCGCAGCAAGGGCCATCCCGCAAGCCCCAAAAATCGTATCCGGCCGTGTGGTGTAAACTTCCAAGGGTTGCCATTCTTGAGAATCAGCCCCCTCAATGTCAAAAAACAGGCGCAGCCCTTCAGATCGTCCGATCCAGTTTTTTTGCATCGTCCGCACTTTTTCAGGCCAGCGAGGTAGCTCATCCAAGGCGCTATTGAGCTCTTCGGCATAATCCGTGATTTTCAAGAACCATTGATTTAACCGCCGCCGTTCCACAGGCGCGCCAGATCGCCAACCGCAGCCGTCGACGACTTGTTCATTCGCCAGAACCGTATTGTCTACGGGATCCCAATTGACCCAGGATTCTTTACGATATACTAGGTCAGCATCCAGAAAATCTAGGAACATTTTCTGTTCTTGGGCGTAATATTCGGGATCACATGTGGCGAATTCCCGTGACCAGTCGATGCTTAAGCCCATCTGTTGCAACTGGCCGCGCATATGGTCAATATTCTCGTAAGTCCATTTGGCCGGATGCACATTATGCGCCATCGCTGCATTTTCCGCAGGCATGCCAAAAGCATCCCAGCCCATAGGATGCAGAACATTAAAGCCCTTTGCCCGGCGATAGCGGGCGACGACATCGCCCTGGGTATAGTTACGCACATGCCCCATATGGATTTTTCCCGAGGGGTAAGGGAACATTTCTAAGACATAATATTTAGGGCGGGAATGGTCTTCCTTGGCCTTGAAGGTGTCACGTTCGGTCCAGACCTTTTGCCATTTTGCCTCCGTAATTCCGGCGTTATAGCGCGTCATTTCGTTTCCTGATCTCATTTTTAGGCTCAAATTTTACTTGATAGGGGCATTATTCCGCCGAAGCAGTTTGGCCTGAATCAGAATAGCTTTACTGATATTAATAGAGGCACCAGGGCGTGGTTCCTCATCCTTCCAGCCCGTATCCGTGGCGCCTTGACGGTAAACTCTGACATCAAGGGAATCAGCGCTAAGTGTCTTTCCCGTAATAATAATATCAACCTTTGTCCGCTCTTTATCGTTACTGGGGTTAACTTTCCAATCGGTCAGGATAACGCCGCCGTTATTATCTGCACTTTTTATGGGCATAAAGGATAGCGTATCCAACGTTGCGCGCCAGAGATAGGCATTCACGCCAATTTGAAAGACTTCTTCGGCGGCCTCAACCCTCTTGGCCGGATCGTCACCGCCGCCAAATAGGCTACAGCCCCCCGTGGCAAGGGCAAGCGCCATAATGATTAGCCTTGCTGACTTACGTGTCATCGCCTTTATTGCCTTATTGGTGGTCATGATTGTCTTATTGGTGGTCATGCATATTCCATTCTTATTTTAAATACTGTGATACTATTCCCATGATGCTCTATTTTCGTTTCGGGCGCATCATAGCCTTTGATTTATAACCTTTAAAGCTGTTTATCTGTTTGTCAGCCCTCTCACAAGATTTTCTTGCATAAAATTGTCCTAAATATGAACAAATAACGTTTTTTACCGCGAGGGAGCCATAATAATAATATTCCCCACAATGACGCCAGAATATGTCACCGTAATTTTAGGATTCAGATTGATCTTTATCGTTTAATCTTATACAATTACGTAAATATGTGTGATTCTATTATAGAATATCGCCCTATAAAGAAGATGAAATGTTTTTTTTAATATTTATGTAATATTTTAAGATTAACATAAGCATCATAATAATAAATTTGAGGATTCGTCGTGAAAAGCTTAAAAGGCATCATAGCATTATTTTGCGCTGTCGGTATGTATACCGTGGGCGCAATGGGCTATGCTAACGCGGAAATGCCGGCAGATAGCGCGCCTACAGCCAGTAACACCCCCCCCAAAGCCAGTAACGATCTCCCTAACGCCAACAACAATCAAGACGTGGGCCAAAAAGAAACCCGAGAAAAATCCCAAAAAGAACCCGAAAAAGAATCAAAAAGTCTGGCCACATCGCTTTTGTCGTTTTTTAGCTCATCCCATGACAAAAAACCTGTTGGCAAAGAAGTCATGCTTATTCAAAAACCAACGCAAGACAGCGCCGGACAATATATTACCTTGTCTGAACAACCGTCAAATCCAAGCCATGAAGAGAAAAAACTGACCATTCGGCAATCCTTTGCCGCCAAACCTTCCCTCGTTTTTAATATGGGAAATTCAGGATATTCTTCTGCGGGCTTAGGATTTTCCGGTTATGGCGCGGCCACTACGGGAAATACCGTTACTTTTTCTTATGACAATGCAGGACTGGTTCCTGACCCCAAGGCCTTGGGCATTTCCATCGGTTCCCAATTTCTGATTGAGCCGTCGTCGGCCATGTCGCATCTTTTTGATGGATCAGAATTTGATCACATCAATCATCGTCAGGTTTATAATCTTTCTGTTGACATGGGCTATGCCGGTTTTAAGGTTGGCGCCTCCTTCAGTAAGGAAAAGAAGTTTCAAGATGCCGGGCTGAAGGGGTTTGACGTTGGTCTGGGCTATGCTGGCCAAAAATGGGCTGCCGACGTAAAATTTGGCGAATATAAACGGGAACGTGATCTTCTTTTTGCCTCTACGGAAGAATTTTACAATAAGGTTTCCGCACTGGAAATTGGGGCGGCTTATCAAATTCATTCCAACATCCGCTTTACGGGCCGCTTTACCTATTATTCCTATGGTCAGAAAAATGAACTTGATAAGCTCAGAAGCAGTCAGGTATTTTTCCTTGGCACCAATGTGAATTTCTAAACCTAGGCCTTAAATCCACGTATGGCGGCAAGGCCTGCCAACCCCAAACCCACCAGTTTATGGGCGTTATCCCCCGTTATCCCGCCTAAAGCATAGAGCGGAAATGTCGTTGTTGACACCATCTCCCGCAGCTTTTCCCAGCCCAAAACATCTTTTTCTCCCGACAGGGTTTCGGGATGACTCGAAGTTGGAAATACGGGGGAAACCAATGCCGCATCAAGGGGCATTCCTTCTGCGCCTTTTAGGCTTTCTTGACTATGGCAGGACGCCGTTATCAGCCAGTCAGGATAGCGCTCTCGAATGCTGGTGGCTTGATGCCTCACATGTTCGGCAAGATGGATACCGTCCGCCTTCAAGAAAGACGCCAGCGAAACATCCCCTGCCACCAGAAATTTTAGGCCGCCCGCGCGGCACAATTCTGACAGACGTGTCCCTAACGCCGCTCTCTGTGGACTGTCATAATCACGCAGGATCACGGCAAAGCCCCTTGGTAATGTTGCTATGATTTTTTCTGGTTGCGGTATGGCTTTCTCATCGGTGATAAAAAAACTTGATGGCAAAAGGCTTCCTTGCCCCTGCCGACATCCCTGCCCATAATCGTCATTGAGACGCCGCGCGATGTCTGTTAATGTCCCAGATTGTATCGTCATATCGCGCAGCATAATACAGGAAACACCCCTTGACCAGAAATCTTCAAACGGTTTTGCATAATATTCATCTGGCCGCCGAGGCGGCGGGTCGCGGCGCAGCGGATGTGTCGCTCGTGGCCGTATCTAAAACCAAACCCGCTGGGGATATCATCCCCCTATTGGAACAGGGACACCGGATATTTGGCGAGAATAAAATACAAGAGACAGCGGAAAAATGGCCCGGCCTTAGGGAAAAATACAACGACATCGAACTTCATCTCATTGGCCCCTTACAAAGCAATAAAATACGCCAGGCCATTCAGCTTTTTGACGTGATCGAAACCATAGACAGGCCGAAGCTTGCCCGCGCCATCGCCCGGATTTCCCAGGAAGAGAATAAATTTTGTGACGGCTATATTCAGGTCAATGTGGGGCGCGAGGCGCAAAAGACCGGCATCTCCCCGGAAGGCGCGGACGAATTTATCGCGCTCTGCCGGGATGAGTTAAAGCTGCCGATCATCGGATTGATGTGCATACCGCCCGCTGGCAAAGACCCCGCCGCCTCTTTCGCCCTCCTGAAAGAGATTGCCCTCCGCAACGGACTTGATAAATTATCCATGGGCATGAGCGGCGATTACCCGTCTGCCATCCGCGCCGGTGCCACATCGGTACGTGTGGGAACCGCCATATTTGGGGAACGTCACTAGTTTCCTGACAAATAAAAAAACCAGCGCCCTTGTTAAAAAGCGCTGGCAGTAGGAAGATATTAGATAATTTGATGATTTACCAAAATGACAGATTCTCAAAAAGGGCCTTAATTGAGCAGGACTTTTAAGGTTGTTTCTGGCGATAATATAGGGAGTATTTCAAGAAGATCTTCTTTCTTCAAGGCAATACATCCCTGCGTACCTTCAAAGCCATCGTGGCTGACTTCGCGGGCCACATGCAGGAAAATGGCGCTGCCTTTGCCTTCTTCCGCAGGATCATCATTATGGCCGAGAACCACAATAACATCATAAAGATCATCATCACGCCACAGGCTTTCGGCGCTGGCATGATAGGGCAGCATCACCGATTGATTATAGGCCCGATCTTGTGGGTCATCACACCATCCGTCCTCCTCTAACAATGCCATCATCGGTACTTTGCTATAAATGGGCGAGGACAGCTTATCATAACGATAGAAAACTGTTCTCAGGGGAAATCCGCCCACGGGCGTTTTCAAGTCACCTTCTCGTTTGGCCCCTGTGATGCCCTGCTTACCCAAGGCGCAGGGGAATATTTTATCACCCAGTGTCAAGGTTCCCTGCGATGGGTTGTCATTCACGGCTTTTACAATAATATCAGTATCCAAATTTATCATAATCTTATCCCTCAAATTCTCTCATCGCCTTATTTCAGACTGTCGATTTCATTGGCGAGATCACGGCCCTTATCTGTGGCGATGCGTTCCAATACCTGAATGCGTTTTTCCATATCCTCAAATTTTCTTAAATATATATCCAATTTTTTCTTCGTTTGACCGTCAACACCCATACCATCCGCCATCGCAGCTTTTTCGATCACCGTTTTTCGTTTAAGGTAGTCACTTATTATCCCGCCAATAACACCAATCGCGACAATCAAGACGACCATTTCAAAAACTTGCATGCTTTTACCCTCTATTTTTTTAGTTCAATATTTATGCGAAACTCATTTACCGTACATTCTATGAGCGCTATCATCCAATAAAATGCTGACCAGCAAATAGCCTAAGATTATAATCGGGCCTGTAATAAAAATGGCAGCAATGGCCACGAGGCGCAAGATTAAGGGATTTATGCCCAGATACTGCCCTAATCCAGAGAATACCCCGCAAATTTTACCACTACGGCTATTTTTATAAAGTTTTTTACTTTGGTAATCTTCAAATCGTGACATGATCTGTCTCCTTATGGTGCAAGCGATATTGTGCAAGCGATTTTTAATTTTTTTCTAAGTCTTCAAATTCTTTATGAAGGGTATATTCCCGAGAGGTCACATGGGCCTCTGCGGCGCGCAACCGGCGCTCTATTTCACGGAATTTATGACGCACATCGCGAATCGTATTTTTCGGTTGGGTCCGGACGCCCTTCCAGAAGTCATCTTCGGCTTCGCTTTCAAATAAATCGGCTGGCTTGTTGGGAAGCAGCCAGCAGAGCAAGAAATACGCAATGACAACAACGCCGCTGGCCGGGGTGATCAAACCAAGGATCGCAACGACCCGAATAACCGTCTTATCAATTCCCGTGTAATCTGAAAGACCTGCACAGACGCCGCAAATTTTTCCGTTTTTTTTGTCCCGATAGAGCTTGTTATATTTGGGGGGTTGGCCCAGGGGGTGGCTACTCATTGTTTTGCCTTCCAATCAGGGGATTCCGTATCAAGTATACGTTCAATATTTTGGATGCGCTTCTCAATTCTTTCCGCACTATCCCACATTTCCGTAAGAATTTTTTCATCTTCTGATGTGAGAGTCTTGGACTGCTTCCACTTGGTTACATAGTGAAAAATGATCATCAAAGGGGCGACGATGACCAAAAATAAGACACCGAGAGTTTCCATTTTTTAAACCTTCCTTGCTTTTGACCCCCCCCTCTTAAGAAGGGATCAGTTTTATTTTTTCTGTGACGATTTGGTTTTCGCCATTTTAGCCTTCAGAGCCGCCAGATCTTCGGACACATTCTGCTGTCCTTCAAGATCAGCGAAGGCTTCATACAAGGATTTCTCACGTCCCATTTCCGAGGCTTCCACACGGCTTTCCGTATCATCAACACGTTTTTCCATCTGGTCAAAGCGCACCATGACATCATCTATTCTGTTATCATACAGCTTTTGACGGACTTTGAGTTGACTGGAGGCGCTCGTCTGCCGCTCAACAAGAGAACGCTGTTTTTGTTTCGCTTCTTTAATTTTGGCTTCAAGACTGATAATATCACTTTCGTATTTTTTCAAAGCTTCATCCAGAGGCGCCTTGTCTTCTTCCAGACTCTCAGCCATTTCAACCAATTTAGCCCGCTCAATCAAAGCGGCATTGGCAAGATCTTCCCGGTCCTTATTTAAGGCAAGTTCAGCCTTATCATACCATTGACCCTGTGCCGTCGTCAGGCGGGCCATATTTCGCGCTAGCTCCTTACGATCCGCAATGACCCGCGCTGTGGAAGATCGCACCTCAACGAGAGTGTCTTCCATCTCCTGAACCATCATACGGATCATTTTAGCAGGATCTTCCGCCTTGTCCAGAATGTGGTTGATATTTGAATTTACAATGTCAGTGAGACGCGTAAAAATGCCCATTTTCTTTTCTCCGATTTAAATTGCACCCCTCTCGTGGTACTCGTGCTTCTCATTGCAGAGAACGTGCCAACTTATCAAAAATATTATAATACATTGTATTATATAGATAATTTTAAGATTTTTCATTTTTCTTGCAAAATTTATATTGGTGAATTACACTATAAATTAGTGAAAATTTTAAAGAAATGATATTATGCGCGCAAAGTCACCACAAGACCAGACCATCATCGGAGAAAGCCCGGCTTTCTTAGAAATTATCGATCAATGCTCGCGTGCGGCCAAGCATGATCGGCCCGTATTGGTTATCGGCGAGCGCGGAACAGGCAAGGAATTGATCGCCGCCCGCCTTCATTTTCTCTCCCCTAGGTGGGACCGCAACTTCGTCCAAATAAATTGCGCGGCCTTGCCAGAAAATTTGCTGGAATCAGAATTATTCGGTCATGAGGCCGGCTCTTTTACAGGGGCGAGCGCGAAACGTATTGGCCGCTTTGAAGAAGCAGATAACGGCACGCTATTTCTGGATGAAATCGCCACGGCCTCCCTATCCGCACAGGAAAAGCTTCTACGCGTCAGCGAATATGGCGCTTTTCAGCGCATTGGCAGCAACAAGACCCTTCAAACGGACGTCCGAATTATTGGCGCCACCAATATTGATTTGCCCGCCGCCGCAGATCGGGGGGCCTTTCGTCATGACCTTCTTGACCGGCTTGCCCTTGATGTCATTACTCTCCCTCCCCTGCGTCATAGGCGAGAAGATATTATGCTCCTGGCGTTTCAATTTGGTCAGCATGTGGCCCATGAGCGGGAATGGGAAAGCTTCCCGGGTTTTTCTGATAAGATGACGGATGCCCTGATGCAGCATCACTGGCCGGGGAATATCAGGGAATTAAAAAATGTGATTGAGCGCGCGATCTATCATGCCGAAGATGAATATAGCGCTGTGGATGTCATGGAGATTGATCCCTTTAAATCTCCCTACCGTCCTCGTGATAAAACCGCCCTCAGACCGGATAGGCCAGAGGCCATCGAAAGTCGCGCGGCCCAGCCCCAGGCAGACGCCAGCTTGTTTGATGGTACGCCGATCGATTATGGGCAAGCCGTATCAAGCCTCGAAAAACGCCTTTTAAAAGATGCCCTTGAGAGTAACAAACATCATCAGCGCGATACGGCAAAATTCTTGGGCCTCACCTATCATCAGCTCCGTCACCAATTAAAGAAACATGACCTTATTTCTGTCGGGCCAACAGGCGATAACTGATCACAGAGACCAGACTGGCCAGCAACATCAGACTGGTCATCGGCATAATGTTATCGCTATGGAAAAGACCAAGAAGAGCGCTCAACACGCCGCCGATAATAAATTGTGATGTCCCTAAAATGGCTGTCGCTGCGCCGCTATTATCTTCAAAATCCTCCAAAAAACATGCAAAGCTATTAGGCATCGTGATACCGGACACGCCGATGGACAGCATAATGAACGGCACCACCATAAAAATATTTTTGGGGTCATGCCCCGAAAACCCCCAGGCCGAAAAATCAATCACCTGACCGCTCCACAGAAGCACATTGGACAGAAGCTGTATTGTGATTCCCGCCCCAATCAACTGATGAGAACTGAAGAGATTCAACAAATAGGGATTAAGGCGATTAAAAAACATCATCGTAACGATATTTGCCCCAAATAAGAGAGGAAATATATCCGTTGAGACCCCAAGATAGGCGATATAAGCAAAAGCCGATCCGGTCAGAAAAAGAAACATCACCGCTGAACTGAACGTCTGCGTCATCATATAACCCACGGCGCGGCGATGGGTCAGCACCCTGCGATAGCCATCCCACACCTTGGCCATATTCAATTTTTCCGTCAGGGCCTTTTTCCGTTCTGGCAGGCAAAGGAATATAATGGCCAATGAAATCAAGGCATAACCCGCCAAAAAAACAAATATCATGCGCCAATCAAAGAATTTAAGCATCATAGCCCCCGCCGCCGGGGCCACCAATGGGGCCAGCATCATGACGACGCCAATAAGGGCAAACATCTTTGCCGCTTCTTTTCCCGTAAAGCGATCACGCACCACGGATGGGGAAATGACCGTCACAAAGCCACCGCCAAAAGCCTGAATGAAACGTCCCAATATAACGGTCTCAATATTGGGCGCAAAGATGATCCCCACCGTCGCCAGAAAAAAAATAACAACCCCCGGCCCGCCAACGCGCCGCCGGCCAAAATGGTCGGACAGCGGCCCGCCGACAAGCTGCCCCAAGGCATAGCCCATAAAAAAGACACCAACCGTCATCTCCACCATACCAACATTGGTGCCGAAATAAGTCGCCATCGCCGGCATCGCCGGCAAATAAGTGTCAATAGAGAAGGGCGTCAGCGCCACCAGCGCCGCCAAGAGAATCGCCAATATCTTTGGAGAAAATTCAGGTCTCATGATAATCTTCTATTTTTTTACGTAAATTTTCAAGGCAACAAATGGCCCGAACGTTTCTTTTTGGTTTTTAGATAATGGTCATTATGGGCATTGGCGGGAAAGGCATGTTTAACCCTCTCCGTCACGATAATTCCACAATTTTCCAGCCCCGACACCTTGAGGGGATTATTGGTCAAAAGACGAACTTTGGAAAATCCCAAAATTTCTAACATTCTTGCCGCAGGTTCGAATATTCGCTCATCAGATTGAAAGCCCAGCCGCTCATTGGCATCCACCGTGTCAAAACCCTGATCCTGCAAGTGATAGGCTCGAAGTTTATTGATCAGGCCAATACCACGGCCTTCTTGTGCCAGATAAAGAAGCACGCCGCCACCCCTTTTCTGCATATGGCTTATGGCGCCGTTCAATTGCGCGCCGCAGTCGCATTTCAATGACCCCAAAAGATCGCCCGTAAAGCATTCTGAATGAATGCGGGTGAGCACGGGGTCATGACGGTTCGGATCCCCAATGATCAGCGCGAAATGCTCCGTTCCGCCATCATCGGGCCGAAAAGCCACCATTGTGGTTTGCGCCGCCCCTTGTAACGGTACTTTCGCGGAAGTTATTTTCTGGAGCGCGTCGGCATCGCTATGATCAAATTTCAGCACATCATCAGCCGTCACATGAAGCAAGCCCCGACGCAGCGCGAAATCCTGGCCATCATCGCCTGGCAAAGGGCCTGCAAACAAAGCCGCTGGCAGGAGTTTGGCAATTTTGCACAGCTTCAATCCCGCCTCATGCCCCTTCCTTGCGGCAGAATCTGCCACGTGAAACGGGCCGCGCAGGGGCTGCATCAAATCTGCGGCCGGATCAGCCAAGTCCCTCATGACAACGCTATTCATATGATCTGATATTTTGATGAGGGCCACATCGCCGCTTCGGGGCCTGACCCGTAAAATATTTGCCCGATTATAGGTTAAGCCCAAAACAGGATCATCCCCGCCAAGAAGCGCAAATCTTTCGATCCCGCGATCCGTCAGCAATTCTGCCGATACCGCAAGGAGAACATCCCCGTCATCGCTTATCACCACAGGCAAGCCACGGCGTAAGTCGGACGCCGCCCGCTCCACCGTCACAATATCGTGATTGAGCAGGTTTTCTACCGCTGTTCCTCTTGCCGCTGCGGGCTTCTTAACCATATTCAATCCCATGAGGTCGCAAAATAATAAATATATGTTATATTGGTATATATAAGGTGACACAGCAAAAAATAACAGGATTAAGTCATGGATCAAGGTCATAATATTTTACTGGTAGATGATGATGAGGAACTTCGCGGGGCGCTTGCAGAGCAGCTCTCCTTTCATGAAGAGTTTATCATCGCCGAGGCTGCCACCGGTATGGCGGGCCTAAAAGCTGCCAAAGCCCATAAATATGACCTCATTATCCTTGATGTGGGGCTGCCAGACATGGACGGGCGCGAAATTTGCCGCATGATCCGCAAGGCAAATATTAAAATTCCCATCATCATGCTCACCGCCAATGATAGCGACAGCGACACCATCCTCGGGCTTGATGCGGGGGCGAATGACTATGTGACCAAGCCTTTCAAATTTGGCATCCTTTTGGCCCGCCTGCGCGCACAATTACGCCAACATGCCATCAGCGAAGATGCCTCCTTTGTCATTGGCCCCTATCATTTCAAGCCGGGGGAAAAAACCCTCACCCATCGGGGAACCCAAGACCTCATCCGCCTGACAGAAAAAGAAACCGCCATCCTGAAATACCTCAAGAGATCCGATGGCAATCCGGTGAGCCGTGATATTTTGCTTGATGAGGTATGGGGTTATAATGCCGGCGTTACCACCCATACGCTCGAAACCCATATCTATCGCCTGCGCCAAAAAATAGAAGAGAATCCCGCCAAAGCCACCATCCTTTTGACAGAACCCGGGGGCTATCGTTTGGGAAATTAATCTATTATTCTGGACTCATGATCAAGACTGAGTTATCAAGCCAAATATGAGCTTTGAAATTTGTTTTACACGCCGATTCTGTATGAGCCACCGTCTGTTCAATATTAAAAACAGCCGGTGTTTCGTCCCCCATGGCCATAACGAATATGTCAAGGCCTACCTGATATCCACCCATAACGATGCCTTGGACGGCGCGGTAAATATGATGGCCCCTTTTGCCGTTTTGAAGCAGGTCTGGCACCAGTGGATCGATGACCATGTTGATCACAGCATGCAACTGTCCAGTCAGGATCAGATGCTGGATTATTTTAAAACGGTCGAACCAGAAAATCTGCCTCATATTATGATCACGCCGGGTGATCCGACAACGGAGCTTCTGGCCGCCTGCTTTATGTCAAAAATAAATGCGCTTCTTTTTGAGCAAGGTATTGCCGTGCGCTGTCATAAAATAGACGTCGTTGAAACGCCGACAAACACGGTGAGTTTTAGCGGCAACCCCAAAGACGTCATCTGCACAGACCATTACGATGGCCCAGAAATTCCCTGGTGGCAGAGAGCGGACATGTCCATCAACGATCTGGATATATAACTTCATGACACAAGCCATCCTGATCACAGCGGCCGATAAACGCATTGGAAAATGTCTTGCGCAATTTCTGGCTCAGGAAGGCTATTATATCTATCTGCATTATCATACCGCAAAGGATGATGCGGCAGAAACGCTCAAAGAAATTCAAACAAAGGGCGGCAATGGACAGCTCATTCAGGGCAACCTTGACCAATATGACGATGTTGAAAATTTATTATCCCGCTGCACCAACTCCGACCATCCCTTGCGTCATGTGATAAATAATGCCTCGCAATTCCATGATGACAGCCTTTTTAATTTTAACGCGGAGAGCTTTGCCAGCCATCAAAATGTCAATCTACGCGCGCCCATGCAGCTTGCCCGCAGGCTGTATGATATCATCCCGGAAGGGGAAAAGGGCAGCGTTATTAACATCATCGACAGCAAGGTTTTTTCCCTCAACCCTGATTTTCATTCCTATACCTTAAGCAAATATGGCCTATTAGGCGCGACAGAAATGATGGCCCAAGCCTTAAGTCCCAAACTTCGGGTCAACGGCATTGCGCCGGGCCTTACCCTGATCAGCCGCACCGAAAGCCCCGAGAATTTCGCCCTCGCCAGCCATTTAAATTTCATTGGGGAACCTTTAAAGGCCGATGATATGGCACGTGCCGCGCTGCTTTTGATCCGCAGCACATCCCTCAATGGCATAACCATACCCATCGACGGCGGCCAGAAAATGATGCGTCTCACAGGTGACATTGTTAATGTGGCAGAGGCTATTCTCAAAAAAGATTAAATGGTAAATTCCACCAAAACCGGCGCATGATCCGAAGGTTTTTCCCATGCCCTTGCGGCCTCTAACACCGCCATACTGGCCATATTTTCCTTGAGAGCGGGACTTGTCCAGATATGGTCGAGGCGACGGCCTTTATCGGCGCTGCGCCAATCCTTGGCCCGATACGACCACCAGCTATAAAGACGTTCCGGCTCTGGCACAAAATGCCGCATCACATCAAACCAATCATGAGCCGCCATCAACGTCTGCATTTTTTCACATTCCAGCGGCGTATGGCTAATGACTTTAAGGAGTTTTTTGTGAGACCAGACATCGCTTTCATAGGGGGCAATATTAAGATCCCCCACGAGAATATATTTGCCATCCATAGGCAAATCCCCCGACCAGGCCGTCATTTCATCCAAGAAGTCCAGCTTATGGGCAAATTTATCATTGACCGCCGCATCCGGCTCTTCGCCGCCCGCAGGAACGTAAAAATTATGGACGGTGATGCCGCCTGCGATTGTGGCCGCGATATGGCGGGCATCGCCCTTACCGCACCAATCATGGCAGGCTATATTTTCAAGGGGAAGACGTGATATGATGGCCACCCCGTTATAAGATTTTTGTCCTGAGATGGCATGGTGCATATAGCCGCGTTCCGTAAAATAATCGGCGGGAAACATATGGTCTTGAACCTTGGTTTCCTGAAAGCAGATGATATCAGGGTCATAGTCCTTCATCAGTTGCCCGGCGTGATCTATACGCGCACGAACCGAATTTATATTCCATGTGACCAGCTTAATTTTTGTCATTATTGTGCCTTCTGCCTCTCATTCATTATCCGCCTAAAAAATATTAAATGTATTCCCCATCACGCCAAGGGGCCACCATCCCGTTTCATACAGCTGATATTTCAGGGTAAAAGGATGATTATCATCAACACCTGCGGCGATCACCAAGGCCGCCTGATAGCAGGCCTGAACGCCCTCGCCTATGGCCGCCTTCATCAAGAGATCGTCATGCATACCATAACGGTCAGCCGCCGCAATGACAGCTTCACTGACATATTCCGAGGCAACACTGGTCACATGGGCCAGAACCATTTCCAGAAGTTCAGGGTCAAGATTATCGGTCACTTCGACGCTGAGCGCAGCCATCAGCTGCTGTTCCACTTCCCAGAAAGGACTGTTCCAATCGTTGGTTTCCAGTGAAAAGGCCGCCTCTTCCCAATTTTCAACGGCGGCGCTCGTGGCCTCTGGAAAACCCAAGGCATCCAGATAAGCCCGCGCCTTGTCATGAACCTTTTTTTCCAGGGGATCTCCCACATTACGGAACCAATCCGTGCGCGGGATAAGCTTGGCGAAACGCGCCACGAGAACTAAGGTGGGATAATCCTCAAGCGCGTCAATTTCTATGTCATCTTCGTCATCCATATTTCATCCTTACCCCAAGACACACCCATCATTAAGCCTTAAGTCCGTTTTGCTCAAGACAAAAAAATGCTCGGCCACAATTTGGGCCGAGCAAGCTTGTGCACTAAGCACATACAAGAGGAAGGGGGAGGAAAACCTCTCGCAAAATGACTAGTAAATAACGGTCTGAGGAAGGGGGTACCGTCATGTTGTTCTTACCAAGTCATACATAAGATATAGGTAATAATTTGTCGCTATCAAGGGGCTAGGGGCAAAAAATTACATCATTTCTTGCGGGGGCCACGCTGACTTGGCCGGGGATCCTTAAAGGAGAAATATTTATTGTCGATCGCCACATTATATTCTGGATTTACCAAAGAAACCCTTGTGGTATAGCCTTGGACATCAACGCTTTCCCATGCCCTAAGCTCCATGGTGCTTTCTTCAAATATCAAGATAATATAGCCATAGTCTTGTTGGCGTTCAGGGTCGATGATAGGAATTTTCACAAGGCCCGCAGAGCGGACAATATCGGGAATTTCGATGGTGGAACCAAATTTTATTTCTTTATTCACTAAAACCGCTAAAGGCGTTTTTTTTATGGGCCAACGGCTGACCTGTTTCACTTGATAATCGACAAAGGTGAGCAGGGTGCCGTCACTGACCACGAGGAAAGGGGCATCTTTGCCATAATCGAACCTTAGCTTTCCCGGTCGTTCCAAATAAAGAACCCCGCTCAATGCTGAGCCATCTGGCGCCCGCTGAATAAATTCTGTTTTAAGAGAATGAATGGCATTCAGGCTTTTTTCAGCCCGTCTCAAGATTTCTTTTTTTTGTGCGATTTTTTGTACCGGCTTGTCCAGAATAGGACTTTCCGTTGCGGCGGCGGCTTGTGTCCAAATAAAACTTCCCACAAGGAGGCTCATCACTATAGTCTTCATAATACCAATTTTCACTTTATTTTTTCGTTTGAGCCATATCACTCTAACGTTGCGTATTAAAGAGTAGAAATCAAATGAGGCAGAAGTTTGCCCACACTGATTTATTAGTCATAATCGCCGCTATGGTCACTGATCAAGACCTCGCGCTTGCCCACATGATTGGCGGCGCTGACCACGCCCTGCCGCTCCATTTTTTCAATAATATTGGCGGCTCGATTATAACCGATGGACAATTGCCGCTGAATATAGCTGGTCGACGCTTTTCCATCACGGGCCACAATAACCACGGCCCGATCATAAAGATCATCCCCGGTTTTATCCGCCCCGCCCGTCATTTGTGAATTCTGAAGGAAGCTACTGTCAAAGCCTTCTTCTGGCTCCTCTGTAATATTCGTCAGATAATCTGGCTTACCCTGTTTCTTAAGCTCCTTGACCACCCTTTCCACTTCGCTATCGCTGACAAAGGGGCCATGAACCCGCCGCGTTCGCCCGCCGCCCGCCATAAAGAGCATATCCCCCATGCCAAGCAATTGTTCCGCGCCTTGTTCGCCCAATATGGTACGGCTATCAATTTTTGAGGTGACTTGGAAGCTCACCCGGGTCGGGAAATTGGCTTTAATCGTTCCTGTGATCACATCTACAGAGGGCCGTTGCGTGGCCATGATAAGATGAATACCTGCCGCCCGGGCCATTTGGGCCAAGCGTTGAATCAGGGCTTCAATATCTTTCCCCGCCACCAGCATAAGGTCAGCCATTTCATCGACAATCACCACAATCATCGGCAGCGGCGTAAGATCAATTTCCTCTTCCTCATAAAGGGGATTCCCTGTATCCCCATCGAAACCGACCTGTACCTTATGAACCAAAATCTCGCCGGCTTTGCTCGCATCTATCAATCTTTGGTTATAAGCCGAGATATTTCTGACCTGCAGTTTGGCAAGGGCTTTATATCGCTGTTCCATTTCCCGTACCGCCCATTTCAAGGCCACGACGGCGCGCTGCGGATCGGTAACAACGGGGGTGAGAAGATGGGGAATGTCATCATACACTGACAGTTCCAACATTTTTGGATCAACCATGATAAGCCGGCATTGCGCGGGGGTTAATTTATAGAGCAGCGACAGGATCATCACATTGATGGCCACTGATTTACCCGATCCGGTAGTTCCGGCAACCAAAAGATGCGGCATAGCGGCCAAATCGGCCACGACAGGCGCGCCGCCAATATCCTTGCCCATACAGAGCGGTAATTTCGCCTTGGTTTCTTCATAGACAGCTGAGGCAAATTGATCCCGAAGCACAACGATTTCCCGCTTGCTGTTGGGCAATTCAATACCGATCGCATTCTTTCCCGGGATCACCGCCACACGGGCGCTGTCCGCGCACATGGAACGGGCAATATCATCGGCAAGGTTAATCACCCGCGTGGATTTCGTGCCTGCGGCCGGCTCCAATTCATACAGGGTCACAACCGGGCCGGGATGAACCTTGACAATTTCTCCCTTAACGCCGAAATCATCCAGCACGGATTCCAACATGCGCGCATTTTGCTCAAGCGCCTCTTTGCTTAACTTATCACTGGGGCCGAGTGGCTTTGATTTGCTTAAGAGACTAAGCGGCGGCAGAATAAATTCATCATTGCCGCCAAGATCAAACATGGGTTGACGTTCCTTGGCCTCCCGGCGGCTTTCGGTCGGCGAATTGGGTTTGCTGTCGATGATGGGAATAGACTTTTTATTCTGTGCATCTGCGGCCTTTTGCAGGGCGGGTTCCGCGCGCATGGATTTTTTCTGCCGCACATTAACCGATCCGATTTCTTCCGGCGCCGGTCTGACAATATTTTTTAAAGAGACCGCACAGAAGCGCAAGCCTCTCCATATCTTAGAACAAGTCCAAATAATGGCGCGGCCGATGGCCCGCCACTCAGAGCGATCCAGCCCAACAAATCCCGGGATAGTGACCAAAAATAATATCAAGAAAAACCCGCCATAAAGATACGGGTAAAAGCCGAGGCCCGTATTCGACAAAATCTGTACCACATCATCAAAAAGCTTGTCACCAACTATGCCGCCCATTTTTAAATTTTGGATTTGCCATTTTTCTGTCCAAAAATCAGAAAGAGGCAAGAAGGCCGCCAAAAGAGACGCGGTCACGATTGCCATGACCCAAATCATTAAGTTGCGCCATACGTGGGGCAATCCCTTTAGGCTCATAACCCGCCAGCCCCATGTGGCAAAGGGAAATACCAGCACAAAGGCCCCAAGGCCCAAGGATTGTATGAGAAAGTCAGATACGATCGCCCCGGGCAATCCCAGCCAGTTTCTGATCTCATCCTGCCCCGCAACGCGCCAGCTGGGATCATTGCTATAATATCCCGCCATAGACACAAACGTCAAAAGACATAGCACCACAAGGAAAACGCCCCATAGGCGGGTTGTCCCACTCACCATGAAGCCATAGACGGCTTCAGGTAGTATGGTGCGTCTCTTGGCCTTGGTTATTTTTTTACGTCTGCTCGTCACTCTGATGCCTCAAAATTACAATATTCCTTTATCATTCTTTTACAGTGTAATGGCAATCTTCTCAAGCGCGGGTTCCAGAAGGTCATTATCATGCACAAGAACAAGGCGAATATAGGGCGTACCAACGTTGCATCCGTCCGCATCTGTTCGGGCAAGATAAGCCCCCGGCAAGGACTTAATCCCCGCCTCCCGCCAAAGTTTGACGCAAGCCGCCTCACCGTCCCCCACATTCAGCCACAAACAAAATCCGCCTGCGGGGCGTTTAAAGCCGAATTTACGGCTTAAATATTTCTCTGCTAAATCAAATTTCTGGCTATATAACGCGCGATTAGAAATAACATGCGCTTCATCATTCCACGCCGCCGCCGAGGCCGCCTGCACGGGCAAGGCAAGCGGCGCACCGCCGTAAGCCCTGACCCGTTTCATTTCCGCGACGATATCACAATCTCCCGCCATGAATCCCGACCGGAGGCCCGCCAGATTTGATCTTTTAGAGAGCGAATTAAAGGCGACCACATTTTGAAAGATATTTTCGGGGCACCCCTTGCCTTGCTGACTTAAACCATGACATACGTCCAATATACCCAAGGGCGGCTGGTCATGATATATTTCCGAATAGCATTCATCGGCCACAAGGGTAAAATCAAAGCGCCTTGCCAATAAAATCATTCTTTCCAGATAATCCCGGCGCGCCACATTTCCTTCTGGATTTGAGGGGTTACATATGAAGGCAAGGGCCACTCTGTTCAACTGATCATCAGGCAATGCCTCATAATTAGGCATGCCGTTATCGCCCGCCTTGCCGGGCAGATATAATATCTCTGCCCCGGCGCTTAAAGCCGCCCCCGCATAGGGTTGATAGAAAGGATTTGGGCTTAATACGAGGGGAATTTGACCGTTTTTCTGACGGCCGATAACCATTTGCCCAATAGAGAACAGGCCTTCCCGACTGCCCGAAAGCGGCACCAGATGCGCCCCATTAACCCTTCCCTCCTCTAGGTTATTTCGCCGTATCACCCAGCCCGATATTGCCGCTTGAAGCGCAGCTGTGCCTTCTGTGGGGGGGTATTTATGATAGGATGCCCGCGCCTCCTCTAAAATGTCAGTAACAAATGTCGGCACAGGATGCTGTGGTTCCCCCACAGACATATTAAGGGCCGCCCGCGTGTCTTGCGGCCTTATCCCGTCGAGCAATGATCGCATACGAGAGAAGGGGTAAGGCGGGAGATTTCTAAAGCGGGAAAAAGTCACAAGTCATCCATTCTTAAAACCATAATAAGTCATATGGTCTTAAAATACCCTATCTGCAAAAGATGAGAAGATATTTATCGATTTTTTTTAGCTTTGGCCAAAATCTTCCTCGGGATAGGCCGAAACCTTATGAATTGACAGGTCAGCGCCAAGGAATTCCTCTTCTTCGCTAAGGCGGATACCACCGATTTTCTTCAATATGCCATAAACCACAAAGCCAGAGATACCCCCAATGCCAACCCCCAGGAGCGACCCTGTTACTTGTGCGAGGAAACTAACCCCGCCAAGCCCCCACAGGCTTTCCATGCCAAAAATTCCCGCCGCAATTCCGCCCCACAAGCCGCAAATACCATGAAGTGGCCATACGCCCAAAACATCATCAATTCTCAGTTTATTTTGAACATATAGGAACGCTTTAACAAAAATAACCCCCGCAATAGCGCCCGTCACCAAGGCCCCGATCGGATGCATAATATCCGATCCCGCGCAGACCGCCACCAATCCTGCCAAGGCACCGTTATGCACGAACCCCGGGTCATTTCGGCCCACGACAGAGGCCGCGAGCAGGCCGCCGACCATGGCAAGCAGGCTATTCACCGCCACAAGGCCGCTGGCCCCCGAAACCTCTTGAGCGCTCATCACATTAAAACCGAACCAGCCGATGCATAAAATCCACGAGCCTAAGGCCAAAAAGGGAATGTTCGATGGCGGAATGCCGACAATAGTCCCATTGGCACGGTAATGACCCTTCCGCGGCCCGAGCAGGATCACCGCACCAAGCGCCAGCCAACCACCCATGGCATGAACCACAATGGAACCCGCAAAATCATGGAACGGCGCGCCAAAAACATCGGCCATTATATCTTGAAAACCAAAGCGCGTGCCCCAGACCATACCTTCGAAGAGCGGATAAATCAGGCCCACGAAAACCGCCGATGCCACCAATTGTGGTTTAAATTTTGCCCTCTCGGCAATTCCGCCAGAAATAATGGCGGGAACCGCAGCGGCAAAGGTCATAAGAAAGAAAAATTTAACCAAGGTAAAGCCGTTATCCGCAAAAGCGGCGCCAGCGCCGCTGATGTCTTTAGCGCTACTGAGGAAACTAACCCCATAAGCCACCGTATAGCCAATAAAAAAATACGCCAAGGTAGAGATAGCAAAATCCGTGATGATCTTAACAAGGGCATTAACCTGATTTTTCTTGCGCACCGTGCCCGCTTCCAAGAAAGCGAAACCGGCATGCATGGCAAAAACCAATATGGCGCCGATTAAGACAAAAAACACATCCGTGCCGCTTTTCATAGCCTCCATCACGCTATTCCTTTGAGTTGGTTGATTTTTATCATTTCTCCCTAAATACTCAAGAAACATGCCAAAAAAAAATTTAGCCAAAATCTGCGGCTTTTAGGCTGTTTTTACATGATGGCGACTCTTTTATGGTTAATTATTAACCAATGTCTGCTTTTATACGGGCAATGGCACAAAATATAGGCAAACGAAATCCCCCGCCCTCAAGATTAAAGGGTGGGAGACTTCATATTCAGCAAAAGATCTCGGCGTTACCCTTAAATCTTCTGAGAGCCGTGCCCAAACTCAGGATAGGCTTCCATGCCAAGCTCGGCTAGATCGCCGCCTCGATCTTCGTCTTCTGCGCTCATCCGGATACCAACCGTATACTTCAAGGCATACCAGACAATGAAACTGGTCAATGAGACAAAGGCACCAATGGCCAAAATTCCCGTAAGCTGATTGCCAAAGGTCGCGCTGCTATTGGTTAAGGGAACCGCAAGCGTACCCCATATTCCACAGACGAGATGGACAGGGATCGCCCCAACCACATCATCAATTTTCAACTTGTCCAACAAGGGCACCACAAGGACAACTAAGGAGCCACCGACAGCACCAATTAAAATGGCTTGGCCAATGGTTGGCGTCAAGGGTTCTGCGGTAATAGAAACGAGACCTGCCAACGCCCCGTTCAGAACCATCGTTAAATCAATTTTATTATACAGAACTTTGGTTAAGATGAGCGCCGCAACAACGCCGCCCGCCGCCGCCATATTGGTATTGGCAAAGATTTGTGATACCGCAACCGCATTAATGGCACTGCCTAAAGCAAGCTGTGATGCGCCGTTAAAACCGAACCAACCGAGCCACAGGATGAAAGTGCCCAAAGTCGCAAGTGTCAAAGATGACCCCGGAATGGGACGTACTTGACCGTTCGGTCCATATTTTCCTCTGCGTGCGCCCAAAACAATCGCGCCCGATAAAGCGGCCCAGCCCCCAACGGAATGAACAATCGTCGAGCCGGCAAAATCAGAGAACCCCAGGACGTTCAACCAACCCGCGCCCCAAGTCCAGGCGCCCTGTATGGGATAAATAACCCCCGTCAAAACAACCACAAAGGCAAAGAAAGGCAAAATTTTAATTCTTTCTGCCAAAGTGCCAGAAACGATGGATGCCGCCGTGGCCACAAAGACCATCTGGAAGAACCAGTCGGAAGCTGACGCATAGCCCGCATCCATATTAATGACCTCATTCGCCGCCGTTTCGCTCGCGCCCCACAGTGATAAGCTGCCAAAATAGCCGCCATCCACACCAGAATACATCAGGTTATAGCCTACCATGTAATAAAGTATGCCTGCCAGAGCATAAATCCCAACATTCTTCAAACACATGGTGCCCACATTCTTAGTCCGAACCAAGCCCGCTTCAAGCATACAGAATCCTGCCGCCATCCACATAACAAGGAAGCCGCCGATCAGAAACAACAGACTGTTCAAGATATAGCCCACCTCTGGGTCAACAGCGGCATTGGCTGGTGCCATTGCGGCCAGACTTAAAAAGGTTGCCATAAGGCCCGTACTTAATATTTTCTTTTTCATCATATCACTCCTAAAGGGCCTCGTCACCCATTTCACCAGTTCGTATTCTTAAAGCTTGCTGTAAATCACATTCGAAGATCTTACCGTCTCCGAATTCGCCAGTATGGGCCGCCTGGCGCAAGGCCTCGCGAACCGGCTCTACCAAATCATCCGTTATGGCCAGCTCCAACCTCAGTTTAGGCACGAAGGCCACTTCATATTCGGCCCCACGGTAAATCTCCGAATGGCCTTTCTGACGGCCATAACCTTTTACCTCACTCACCGTCAAACCTTGGACGCCAGCCTCATTTAGAGCCAGCCGAACATCATCAAGCTTGAAGGGCTTGATTATTGCGATAATCATTTTCATATAATTTTTCCTCTCTGTTACGTAACAAGCCTCACTGTTCAAGACTCGTGCCAAAGATTATAAAATCACATAAGATACTATTATATAAAGATAATTCATATTATCATCCGATAATAAGGTTTAATCTTAGTCACGGTTTTGATTAATATTTAGCCATATAATTATAGAGCCTATTATTTAAGCAGTTATTTTCCTTTGCTGTCCTGCCTTTGGCGCGGTAAAAAGAGATATGAAAAAAACAAGCTCTGAAAAATATGATGTGGTGATCTCTGGCGGCGGTGTGGTGGGGATGACCTTGGCTGCCGCGTTAGCCCAAAATGGCCTCACCGTTGCCCTTGTGGAATATACAGATTGTCGTGAACTGCTTGGTCGCGACAGGGGGGATGACTTTGACGGACGATCATATGCCATTTCATACGCGCCCTATATGATGCTAAAAACCCTTGGCCTTTGGGACAAGGTTGGCCATCAGGCACAGCCCATCAATGACATTCATATTACCGATGGCTGTAGCCCGCTGTTCCTTCATTTCGATGAGAAAGATTTGGGCGATGGCCCCCTCGGACAAATGGTCGAAGTGCGGCATTTAAGCCGGGGTCTTTTTGAGGCCATAACAGAAGATGACAAGATCACCCTGTTGAGTCCAGATCATATAACTGAGGTAGAAAATACCGTAGGCGCAAGTCATTTAACCCTAAGTAGCGGTAAAAAAATAACCTGCGCTCTTGTGGTCTGCGCCGAGGGACGGCAATCCCCTTTGCGAGATAAAATGGGGATTACGGTTCAGAATTGGGATTACAAGCAAACGGCCATTGTCACCACTGTGCGTCATGATCTTGACCATGCGGGCACCGCTTACGAACGGTTTTATCCCAGCGGCCCCTTTGCCATATTGCCGCTTCGGGACAATCGCGCCTCCATCGTTTGGTGCGAACCGCCAGAACGCGCCAAAACCATTATGGGCCTGTCGGGCGCTGCCTTTGATTCGGAGCTGGCCAAGAAATTTGGCGATTTTCTGGGAGAGGTGAAACATATGGGTCAGCGTTGGTCTTATCCCTTGTCTTCCCAATTGGCCGACGGCTATCTGGCGGACAGATTTTGCCTTATTGGGGATGCGGCCCATGCTATTCACCCCATCGCGGGGCAGGGTTTTAATCTGGGCCTGCGGGATATTGCCGCCCTAACCGAGGTGCTTGTGGAGGCCAAACGGCTTGGCGGGGATTTGGGCAGCGAACTCACTTTAGCGCGTTATGTCCGTTGGCGCAGGACAGATAATAACATCCTCGCCTTGGGCATGGACGGCCTGACGCGGCTGTTTTCCAATGACATCCCGCCCATACGCCGCGCGCGCCAACTCGGCCTTGGCCTCGTCGGGCAAATTCCGCCCCTCAAAAAATTCTTCATGCGCCATGCCCGAGGCACCGTCGGCAAACTCCCAAAACTGCTCAAAGGCGAAAAACTTTAGGTTTTAGCTCCCTTACTCTTTTGTGATCTCACGGGCTTCTTCCACGAGCATGATGGGGATGCCGTCGCGGATGGGGAAGGCTAGTCCGGCTTTATCACTGATCAGCTCCCCTGCAGCGGCGTCATAACGTAATGTGGTTTTGGTCAAGGGACAGGCTAATATCTCCAAAAGTTTTGGATCCAATTTCCCGTAATTAATCTTTGATGTTTCTTCTGCTTTCGTCATTCATCGGGCCTATCACATAATATTTACTGCAAGTATTTTTCAACAGTGAGATCATGAGGATCAGACAGGTCGAATTCCATCATCGTGAGTAATAAATCAGCCCGTTTTTGCAAGTCCACCACTTCAATAAGCGCTTGTTTTTCTGCGGCGTTAAAGGGACATAGCATGGCGAGGGCATTGACCAATTCCTCATCGCAGGCCTTTTCCAGCATCTCCCACTTTGGGAAAACATTATAAAGCTTAAGATATTTTTCCATGGTCAAAACCAATTTCTGGCGCGGGATACCTTCGGCACGAAAGGGGGCGGCACAATCTTCTTGAAAGCGATCATAAAGAACGCGGACTTCCCGGAACGTCTGGGTTTGGGGAAGCTCTTCAACGATGTCATAGCGGCTAAGTCCGGTCAGGACAATTATCAGCCCGCCCTCCTTATTTTCGGTAAGGTCCGAAATTATGCCCACGCAGCCCGTGGTATAAAGTGGCCGGCCCCGCGCGGCTGTACCGCGATTGTCATCGCCCTTATCCTTCAGCAACGGCGACACGGCGGGCTGCACCATTCCGATCAAACCATTGGCCTCCCGCGCGTAATAAACCATATCAAGATAACGCGATTCAAATATATGTAACGGCAAATGACCTTTGGGCAGCAACAACACGCCAGTCAAAGGCAAAACCGGCAGTCTGTCGGGCAATCTGTCCAGATCAAACACTTTCTTTTCTTTCTCTTTCGCGTATCTCTTTGCCATAAAAATTTAGAAAAACAGCAAGCTGGATAATTTTTTGCGTATCGTCACCGTGAAGGGTTCCATCGGCCCCACAATGTCAAAAAATTTCACCAATTGTTTGCGCGCGCCATCCTCATTCCAGCTCCGGTCACGCGCGACAATTTCAAGCAAATGATCCGCCGCCGCATCCTGTTCGCCCTTGGCCCATAGAATAAGCGCCAAATCAAAACGGGCCTGATGGTTATTTTCATCTTCGGCAATGGCCCGTCGCATGGCGTCTTGATCCCCTAAATTAGCAAGCTGGCCCACCATGTCCAGCGCGGCCCGCGTCGATAATATGGCGGCATGATTTTCATGATGCTTCGGCGTGCTGTTGAGCACAGCTTCCGCGTTTTCTATGTCATCCATTTTAATAAGGCAGTGGGCAAGGCCCGCAATGGCGATCGGGTTATCAGCCTCTATTTGCAGAACTTGAGAATAGAGACCGCCAGCCTCAGTATAGGTGCCCGCCTCAAACAAACTGGCGGCTTGTTCTATCATTTGCTCTGCGGGGGATGGTCGCATTTCCGGGGCATATTGGCTGATAAATGCCTTGACTTCAGCTTCGGATTTGACGCCCGAAAACGCATCCACAGGCCGCTGCCCTGAAAAAACCACAACGGTTGGAACGGATTGAATCTTCATTTGCACGGCGAGTTGCTGGTTTTTTTCAAAATCCACCTTCACCATATGTACAGCCCCTGCGGCTTGGGTGATCACCTTCTCTAACAGGGGCGTTAACCGCTTACAATTTTCCGACCAGCTTGAGTAGAAGCTGACGACAACAGGAACGGCCGAGGATTTCTCGATCACATCCACCATGAATGTGGACATATCACCTTCTGTAATCACGGGCCCTGCCTCTGCCTGAGTCGCGCCTGCCTGCCCCCCCAAACCCGGCGTATTTTGATCAATATCTTGCATAGCATTCCTTAACATTAAAATCTGGATCCCATTATAGTCTGAATTCGCACATTATCAAAACCTATAACCATATTGTTTTTATTGGGCCGTATCGCGCCCGTTTTGGTGACCTATCCCATTCTGAAAAATGGCGAATTGCCCTGTGTGTTTAGCGTAAAAAAGCCTTATTGCAAACAAATGATGTTTTTTTTAAATATGGCTTGATTTTGATAAGGTTATAGCTATTATCCGCCGCAGAGTCACTCATATGACTTTATGTTTTTTGGAGTGCGGGCGTAGCTCAGGGGTAGAGCGAAACCTTGCCAAGGTTTAGGTCGTGAGTTCGAATCTCATCGCCCGCTCCATTAAATCTCTTACAAATCAATAACTCACAAGGTTTCCTCACCAAGCAGGAACTCCTTGTGAAGTTGGGTGTGAGGGAAAATGTGGGGATCTTGGGGCATCTTGCATCTGATCGAAACTCATAGGGTTCCCATCATTGTTGTCCTGTTCATGAAAACGCCTTACCCCAGCCTATGATAACCCTCGTGCGATTGGCGGCTATGATAAGAACTATTCCGGTGCATCATTAACAAAAATATCAATGAACTTCATAATTTTTTCGAGCGCTCGCTTGGCTAATTTTTTACGCTCAAGTATCTTAGGCTTACTGTGCATGGCGTCCACCACCGCATCGGTAAAGGGGATATGTCCAGAAAACAGATGAGCCGATATTATCTTCTCAACTTCAGTCGTATTAAGCCCTTCTTCCTGACATAGCCCTTCAAAGGCAGCTTGTTTCTCCGCATCCCAGAATTTAGCGAATGCCGCCCCAACATCATCAGACGGATTCACAGCCGGCAGATTATCCAAAATAAATTTTTCAATCAATTCTCGCTTGCTACGGAGTTCAGCATCACCCGCGACCATATCAAGAATAGCTTTGCGCTGGCGAGCTTGCTCTTCTTCTGGTGCATCTTTCAAATTAGCCAAGAGCGATATGATATAGGCGACATTAATTTCATCGCGGTGAATAAGTTCCAGTTCAAAGTCTACATCATCAAGAATCGAAACCTTCTCAGCTGCATTATCGCTTTTGACCTTATCAAACAAATCAAGATATTTGCTCTTATAGTCCTCGTAAGATTGCTCAGTCATAGCCAAATCATCAAAGGTGAAATCAGAGAAAGTTATCAATATATTCCTGAGCCGCATCAGCTCTCTGAACGCACGAATGAAGGCAAGTTCATCGTCTTCAGTCTCTAAGTCATTCACACTGTCAACCGTGGGCACTATGCTTGACAGATGTGCGAAAGCCTTATCAAACTTCCTGACATAATCCTCATAAGGTTCCATAATGATAACGCTACTGGCTTCTTTGTTGGCAAACAACGTAATGGCTTTGTCCGTCGCATCTTTAAGGTTTCTAAAGCAAACAATGTTGCCTTGAGATTTTTGCTCGCCGATGATGCGGTTCGTACGCGAATAAGCCTGTATAAGACCGTGATATTTCAGGTTCTTATCCACATAGAGCGTATTGAGCGTTGGGCTGTCAAACCCCGTTAAAAACATATTGACCACTAACAAAATATCAATCTTGCGCTCTTTCACCTTTTTGGCGATGTCATTGTAATAATTATAATAGGACTGGCTGTCTTTGGTGCTGAACTTGGTTTCAAACATCTTGTTATAATCCGCGATATAACTTTCCAGAACATCACGGCTATGCTGATTAATTGGCACATTATCAATATCAAGATTATCTTCCCCGATCATACCGTCGGCGTCTTGATCCTCTTCATTGGCGCTAAAGCTGAATATGGTCGCGATTTTAAGGTTATGTTCTCCCGCTTCTTTGCGTGCTTTGAAGAGATCATAATATTTCATCAGAATCTTAACGCTGGAGACACAAAACATCCCCGTAAAGGCCCGGGAATGGGTCTTGCGGTCATGGTTGGCGATAATATAATCCGTGATGGGAGCGAGGCGTATATCGCTCTCCATCAATTCTTTAGTATCGATGGCTTCAACTTCAATATCACTATATGTTTTTGTGCCTTCTTTTTCCTTATAACGCCCGACATATTCCACGGCGAATTTTAAGACATTTTCGTCTCGGATAGCATCTGTGATGACATATTCATGCAAACATTCATCAAAGAGCATTTTAGTGGTACGTTTGCCGTGCTGATTGGTGCCAACATTTTCGGTGAATATTGGCGTGCCGGTAAAGCCAAACATTTGGTAACGGTCAAAATATTCCGTGATGCGCTTGTGGGTATCGCCAAATTGGCTGCGATGACACTCATCAAAGATAAAGACAATGCGCTTACCTTTAAGCTGTTCCATGGTCTTTTGGTATTTAGCTTTTGAAATAGCCGTGTTGAGCTTTTGAATGGTCGTAACAACAAGTTTCGTATGCGGATCCCCTAACTGCTTGACCAGCGCCTTTGTGTCGCTGGTGCCGTCTACACTGCCTTTGGAAAAGCTATTGAATTCTTTATTGGTTTGATAATCCAGGTCGCGGCGATCCACCACAAAGATAGCCTTGTGGACTTTTGGTATTTGGATGAGTATCTGCGCTGCTTTAAAGGAGGTGAGCGTTTTGCCTGAGCCTGTTGTGTGCCAGACATAGCCGTTCCGCCGGCCGTGTTTTACCTTATCAACAATCGCCTCTGTTGCGTAATATTGATAGGGGCGCAATATCATCAATATTTTATTGGTTTCATTGAGCACAATATATTTGGTGATCATTTTCGACAGATGGCATTTTTCCAGAAATACTTTGGCAAAGTCACTGAGCTGAGTGATGGCGCTATTGTCTTTATTGGCCCAAAAGAAGGTTTGTTTGAAAGACTGTTTACGATTGTTGGCGTAATATTTGGTGTTTACGCCGTTGCTAATCACAAAGAGTTGCACAAATTGAAAAAGCCCCGTTCCCGACCAAAAGCTATGACGCTGATAGCGGTTGATTTGGTTGAAGGCTTCCTTCATCTCTAACCCGCGCCGTTTTAGCTCGATCTGTACCATGGGCAAACCGTTTATTAACAGGGTCACGTCATAGCGGTTTTTATAGCTGCCCTCTTGGGTGACTTGCTGAACCACTTGATATTGATTTTGGCACCATTCATTTTGATCTATAAATTCAATATAGTCATGTGACCCATCATCCCGTTTCAGGTGCATCTTATCGCGCAGAATTTTGGCCCGCTCAAACACATTGCCCTTGCTTAAATGCACCCTGATCATGTCAAATTCATGATCGCTGAAGGTAAGGTCGTTATGCTTCTCAAGCTGGTTCTTAAGGTTTGAAAGCAAAGCCTTTTCATCTCTCAGCACAATTCTTTCATAGCCTAGCGTCGTGAGCTGAGCGACAAGCTTATTTTCAAGAATTTGTTCTGGTTGTCCCCTATTCATTTGTTCGCCCATTTATATATTGTTATTTAAAAAGTCCGCGACAAATCCATTATCTTTAAGCGTGGAAACAATGCCCCGCAATAAATAATTATTCACAAAATTAATGGTATAAACGCGCCCGCCTTCTTCCACAGGTTGGATCATTTTTTTATCCTGTAGCTTTTTTCTGATATAAGATTTTTTCTGAGATGTCTCAATGCCAAAAAGGTCAAGATCTGATGATTTAAATGTCATTTGTTCGTTTTTGATTAACATCGACAAAATATCATGCTCTAATTTTGTAATTTGTTCCCTATCCAAAGACAATTTTATGGTGGGTAAAAGGATTTTCTTTTCTGTAAAGTCACGCTGTAACAGATGGTCAATTTTATCAATTTGATTTTTTAATCCACTGAGAAAATATTCTGACCATGCCAACAAATCTTCATCACTTAGTGAATCGGTTTTTGTTAACATATCGTAATATTTATCACGGTCGGTATAGAAAACAGAGGAGGGATTGATAATGCGACCTGATTCAACATTAAATCCCAATTTAATCAAAAAGGCATAGGTTAAAAGACGCCCCACACGCCCATTGCCATTGTCAAAGGGATGAATATACATAAAACGATGATGTGCAATCGCGACCATTAAAAGCTGATCCTGTTCTTTTTGGTCCCGATTGATAAAGGCGATAAAATCATTAAAGGCATCCGGCAGGGCCGTGTGAGACGGCGGCCTGTGGTTTGACTTTGCGATAACAACGTTATGACGCCTTAATTCCCCGGGATACCGAGACCCTTCACCCTTTGGCGGCAACCCAAGACCATGGGTAACAATATTATGAAGTTGGGATATATAAGCACGATCAATTTTTGTGTTGTGATGTGTATTTTCTTCGATGAAATTAATCGCCCTTTCAATATTTTCCAACTCAACTCTACTTTCATCGGGGGATATTTTATTGGCTATAATTTTTTCTACATAATCCGCTAGTGTTGTATTATTGCCTTCAATTCTTGCCGACCCCAATGTTTCTAGCATCTGAAATATATTTTTTAATTGAAAAAAAATATAAGGCGGAACGGTTCCCCGAAGACGCAACGTTCTTAACTTTTCCAAATCAAGGATAATACCGGCAATGGGACTATGCCAATTGGGTGCAGGAATATGTATATTAACCGTCACTACTTGCAATACCTCATATTGTTACTTACAATAAATATCATTAATATCTTTTAATATCAATTCATTAATTCATAATGACAAACATGCTTACTTATAATGACCCTCTTTATTACTATTCATTAAAGGAACATGCGTCATGGCAACATGCTTTTTTTATTCACCTTGTGCACCCTAAATATATTATAGGGCAAAGTCATCGGCGCCGCGCCGTGTCACGGCGGTGAATCATCTCCCTCTGATCATTAATGGATTTCCAATCTTTGGCCGGTTGGTTCATGTCTTTCCCCTTATATAAACATCTGTTGCAGCAAGGCTTTTTTGAAGGCTTTGACTTGGTCGACCTGGCTGGAGATAGCCGCGATTTTATCATCAATCGCACTTAAAAAGTCAGCGATTTTCTTTTGTTCATCTGGGGAAGGATAAGGTAAGACCAAAGAAGAAAATACGCTATAACTGATTTGCTTTCCATCGCGTATTCCAATAACTGCACTACTAAGTTGATTAATAAATAATTCTTTTTTAAAGAGATATTTATAAAAACCATCTGAAATATCTAAGCAGGGCTTTAATACTGTATAAGCAGGACTACTTATCCCTGTTATATGTGAATATTCAATCCCCCCCTGAAAAGACCTTAAACTTATAACGAAATCACCTTTTTCAATAATCTTGTATGAAGAAATGCTGTTTGCAGATGTTTTTATATCTTTATCAAGGTCATCACGTTTCATTACACCATTATTCTGTGTAACTGCCAGAATGGGTAATTTTCCATCATGCTCCCTGTTGGAGATATTCTTGAAAATATTCCCCGCTTTCTTTTCTTTCCAATCAGGGAAGGGGGTGCCGTTGTTTTGGGTGAAGCGGGTTTGTTGGCTGAAGAGTTTTTGCATCACACCCTTTTTATAGGTGGTGAGCAGGTCTTTCTTTTTTAAAAGCCCCTGAATGCGCTCATCCACCGCCGTCAACAAAGAAGCAATTTTGGTTTGTTCCGCTCTATCAGAAGATATGAATATTCTTACTGATTTTAATGTTTCTTGCCCCACGTTATATCGAGTGCTGCCACCACTTTTTGTTGTTATCTCTTTGCGAGCGTGTGCAGTTTTTAATAAATTATTTAAATAAACAGGATCATATTTTGAATTTTTCTTTCCACGGATTACAAAACCGCCAAAGAGGGCATTTCTATCTTGATCTAGGTACACATTGGATTGCCCAACATCCTCCCTTGTCTCTGAGCTCCTTTGAAATAATATATCTCCATATGATACTTCATAGTTTTTAGCAGAAATATCAGATACATCAACGCTCCCTATTATGTTGTCATACAATATGTAATCGTTACTGATAATATCCATGACATTAATAAATTTACGCCCTTGCCCATAACTTCCCTTTTCAGCATTAATACCATTCTTAAATAACATAAGGTCTTTGAGCTCAGCTTCTACCCATTTTTCTTTAAATTCAAGAAATCTAAGGGCTGGTACTTTGGATTTATCTGTTGCCGCTGCACTCATCAAAAGGGGGCCTTTATACCAAGTTCAGCGCAGAAGCCTTGGATGGTTTTATCAACGGTTTTCATACTTTCTTCCAGCGCCATTAGCTCAGCCGCGACCGCATCCAGATCAACAGGCTCCTCTTCCTCAAAGGTATCCACATAGCGCGGGATATTAAGATTATAGTCATTCTCCGCCACTTCTTCCAAGCTTGCCACATAGCTGAATTTATCTTGGCTTTCGCGGGCTTTATAACCGTCCACGATCTTTTCAATATGTTCCGGCAAGAGATTGTTTTGATTTTTGCCCTTTTCAAAACATTTGCTCGCATCAATGAACAAGATATTATCGGCGTTCGAGCGGCATTTTTTAAACAGGAGCAAACAGGTGGGGATGCTGGTGCCGTAAAAAATATTGGCAGGCAAGCCGATCACCGCGTCGAGCAGATTACGCTCCTTGATCAAATATTCACGTATATGCCCCTCTGCCGCCCCCCGGAACAGCACGCCGTGGGGCATGACCACCGCCATATTACCGTTATCCGCAAGATGGGAAATCATATGCTGGATAAAGGCAAAGTCGGCCTTGCTGGCGGGGGCAAGCCTGCCATATTCCGCAAAGCGATCATCGCTCATATGCAGGGGGTTGGCGCTCCATTTCGCGCTGAAGGGAGGATTGGCAACAATGGCTTCAAATTTCATGCCTTCATGTTGGGGATGCTCCAGCGTGTCTTCAAGCTGAATATCAAAATTACGATAATTAACGTCATGCAAGATCATATTCATCCGCGCAAGGTTATAGGTGGTGCGCCCCATCTCTTGCCCGTAAAATCCGCCAACGTCATCGACTTCCCGGGCCACCCGCAACAAAAGCGAGCCTGAACCGCAGGTAGGATCATAAACGGATTTTAACAATTTCTTATCCACCGTCACAAGCTTTGCCAGTATTTCAGACACCGCTTGGGGGGTATAGAACTCCCCCGCCTTTTTGCCTGCACCGCTGGCGAATTGACCAATAAGATATTCATAGGCATCACCGAGCACATCACCCTTGCCACTGGCGAGATCAAAATTGATCTTATCCAAATGTGCCAGCACCTTGGCAATCACATGGTTCTTTGCCTTTTCTGTGCGCCCCAATTTTCCAGACGTGAGGTCAAGGTCTTCAAATAACATGCCGAAATCATCTTCGCTTTCGGTGCCCATGGTACTGGCTTCAATATTACTTAAGATCTTTGCCAGATCACCAAGGATGAAGTTTTCGGCCTCTTCTTCGTTGCCGTTTTCTGTGTCATTCTCATCAATGGTGGCATTGCCTTTTTTCGCAATGGCGCTGAACATCTCGGAAGGCCTTAACATATAACCAAGTTTTTCAAGGGCTAGTCCCTTAACGGCTTCCACATATTCATGATCATCGGCAAGGGTCGCATAGTCCACATCGCCTTCTTGCTCCCCGGCTAATTGCTGGTTGGCATAAAGATAGAATTTTTCTGATAAATATTTATAGAAGATAAAGCCAAGGATATAATCACGGAAATCATCCGCCGCCATCCGCCCCCTGAGCGTGTTGGCAATATTCCAGAGCTGCCGCTCTAATTCTCTTTTTTCTTCTTCTGACATACTGAAATGTCCCCCTTAGGTTTTTACGCAGAAAAAATGCCTGTAAGAAGAATAGTCACCAGCCATCACTTTTGCCAAATGATTGAATTTATATCCGTTTGCACTCAATATAATCATTATATGTCAAAACCATATACAAAAAAATACTAAGGCAGAAGAGGCAATCTATAAAAAAGCAACCTCACGCCGTAGCCGCTTACAATATCTCAAAAAGCTTCCCATCATATCACAGCCGCTGGGAATTCTTGATTCACAAGGTTTTGAAGCGTTTTTAGGGCTGATTTGTAAGCTATCGCGGGCACAGGCCGGATATATGACGGCAAACCTCATAGGCTAACGGTGAAAAAATTCTTGCAAATCAGGGGTGTCCATATAGGGCAGCGCCTCGTTCCGTAACCAATCAAAAAAGATAATCGTCCCTCAGGGGCAAAAAAAGCTTGCAAAGTTACGCTGTCAACGGTACTTTACCGAACGTTCGGTAAAGAAAGGTTATGACTATGAATATAATTGCCTATGAGCATGTCGGGATTCGCGTGTCCGACCGTAATGAAGCTGTTGCTTTTTATGAGAATTTAGGATTCAAAGAGCGTAGGTACCTCCCTGCGCACCAGGCCAACGAAATGGTTACTCAAAACGGCGTTTACATAAATCTCATATTTAACGGTATGAAACGCGCAGGCAGGCGCAACATCCTTATGGATGAAGACTTTAAATACCCAGGGGTGACACATCCCGCTTTTATCGTTGATAATCTTGATACGGTAATTGCTTTGTGTGAACGGGAAGATATTCATATCTCGGAAGGCCCAATCGAGATTGGGACGCGGCGACGTGTCATTTTTATTCGCGACCCCGATGGAAATGTTCTTGAGTTTGATGAAATATATAAAGACATATAATCTGGTGGCTCATCCGGCCTAACTAATTTTTATCACAGGAGATAGACAATGATACTTTATGATCTGGAATTATCCGGCAACTGCTATAAAATACGTTTAATGCTCGCCTTCTTGGGCCTAGATTATGAACTCAAATCAATCGATTTTTTGGGCGGGGAGCATAAAACGGCGGCATTTGCCGTCCTGAACCCCTTTTGTGAGATACCTGTTTTTGAGGACGACGGCCTCATGTTACGTGATTCACAGGCGATCCTTATCTATCTTGCCAGAAAATATGGCGGGGAAGCTTGGTTGCCGACTATGCCGGACGGCCTAGCGCGTGTTATGCAATGGCTCTTGACGGCAGCAAACGATCTTGCCCGTGGCCCTAATGATGCACGGCTTCATGATTTCTTCGGCTATGACCTTGACGGTGATCTGGCCCGTAAAAAGGCGCACCGGACGTTAAGTATTATTGAAAATCACTTGATAGACAAGGAATGGCTTGAATTAGGCCGTCCGACGATTGCAGACTTGGCATGTTTCCCTTATATTGCTCTCAGTCATGAAGGGGGCGTTTCTCTGGATGGCTATCCAGCCATCCGCCTTTGGATAGCGCGGATCAAAGCTCTTCCCAACTTTGTCCCTATGCCCGGGCTTGCCTAAAGACTGAGGAGTGCCCGAGCCATAATGTGAGAATAAAATGATGCCGCCCAGCAAGACCAAGAAAAATGAAGCAATTGCGTCTATGCAAGATGTTTTTCGTCAACAAGGATTTGACGGGGCAAGTCTTACGCTTTTAGCCGAGGCGACAGGCTTACAACGGGCAAGTCTTTATCACCGCTTTCCCAATGGTAAGGATGGTATGGCTCAAGCTGTCATTGACCATGTTTCTGATTATCTAGAGCAGGAAGTTTTTGGCTCATTGGAAAGTGATAAGCCATGGCAGGAACGCCTTGACGTGATGCGTAACCAACTCAATATTTATTATGATAAGGGGCAAACCCTATGCCTGTTTTCCGCCTTTAGTTTTGGCTCTGTGCCGGAAGCCGTTCGCCGCAAAGCGCGCGGTCTGGTTGCGCGATGGCGAGATTGTCTGGCTGTTTTGGCCGGTGATGCCGGACAGTCAGAATCCCGCGCCAAGGCCCTTGCCGAGCAAATACTTGTGGAGATTCAAGGGGGACTCATCATTGCCGCGCTAATGAATGATATTGCCCCTTTTCAACGCGTATTAAACCGGCTCCCCCAACTTCTTTCTGAAACATCTGAGGCGGATCCCACGCCGAAAATAGATCGTTAGTTTCGTGGCCGCCTCAATGGCTTTAAAACCTGCGAACTCACCGCCATTATCTACGGTCAACGTCCTGCACCACTTGGGCGAAGTAGGTAATAATCTTCGCCCGCTTGTTGTTAAGCTAGGCAGCGATAAGTATACGGCTCTAGCGTTCCTATGGGCGGCGATGTCGCCCGTATCTTTCTCTCCCGCCACTATACTCCTTCCCTGTGTCCAAAACGTCCATGCCCAACGATTCTCCTCCAAGCGACTCACGATGGTTGCAAACGACCTATATTACAGTAAATCTGACCTGCTCCTTAAAAAAATGGAATATCACTCACCAACTTACGCTTGTTTCACTTTAGAAAGACTTACGTACAGCTACGCCAAATGTACGCGGGGGGTTTCTATACCCATTAATCACACCGGGCTGCAGTACGCCTGGAAATACCGTGTTTACATATTCATCATTAAACAGGTTGCGGGCCCAAATCTGAACGCTCAAACCATTTTCCCATGAAATGCCGGCACTTGCATTCACGGTGTTAATTTCACGGAATGGCTGGATAGCCCCTGTCGTAAAAAAGATGGCTTCATTGGTAACAATGTTACTCTCATACTGCCAATCACCACGGATATAAGCTGTTTCCTCACCGATCTTGAAGTTATAGGTTGCTGACACAGAAGTTGCCCATTCAGGGATACCTGCCGGGCGGTTGCCCGATAAATCTGCTACAGATCCATTTGGTCCAGGGCCTGTCACGAAAGAATCGTAAATGGCATCCAGATATGTTCCGCCGAACGTCAGGGTAAGCTCATCAACGGGAACCCATGTCACATCTACTTCAGCCCCTTTTGTTGATTGCTTGCCAGCATTAGTCAACGAGAAACCATCGCCAATAAAGGTATTGGATTGGAAGCCTTTGATCCTTTGATCAAAAATTGCAAGGTTGATTGCGCCGCGCTCAAATCTTGCTTTCACACCAATTTCATAGACAAGAGAACTCTCAGGGCTTGCATAACGTGTACCAAAATTCTTGGAGGTCGCTATACTAGAACCCACAATATAATTATTAGGTAAAAGGCCGGCAGCAGAGAGCGCTGTGCCGTCTTTGAAGAATGGCTTAGAGGCTCTGGACAGATTCCATGAGGAGGACTTAAAACCAGAGGAAGCACTAGCATAAATAGTTACATTGTCATTGGCTTCAAAGGCCACCCGCAAGTTCCATGTTAACTTGTAGTCATTGGTTTTCCCACTTTCAACTGAATTCGGGAAGTCTATCATAGGCGGCGTGAATTGAAGACCTTGAAGCGATGAGATAAGGCTCTGTTTTATCGTGGAGAAAAACCCCATCAAATAGCCTTGCTGCGCTGCGGGACCAGCGGCGCCACTTGCTATCATGTTATGCGTTGTCCCATTCAAAGGAACGCCAAATGCCCCTAGAAAGCCCTGATAGATGGCGCTTGTTGTGTCGCCATAAGCGCTGCTATTTGCCCATTGGTCAAAAGAGCTGTACCCCCAGCTGTGGTGAGATCAAGTTTCATCCACTCATCCATGCCAGTCTGTACGCCTGTTACGGTCTTTTTATCCCTAGTATAGTTCAGACCCCCTGTAATTGTCAGGCGGTCGGTCACATGAAAATCAACCGTACTATAAAGGGATAAGGCCGTATTATCCTGCTCGAAATTTTCATGGGCATCTACGTTAGCACTGAAGAAGGTTCCGGGGGCAAATCCATTAGCCGCTTCAAGAACACTCAATAAGGCAGGGCTGCCAGCCAAGGCGTTGACATAAGGGCGCGTATGCCTGCCCCATTTCAACCCATCATCTGTTTTGAGTCTATCTTTGAACAGAAAAGCCCCCACCATCCAATCAATGGTGTTGTCACCTGTTGACTCAAGGCGTAATTCCTGAGTGAACGTTTTTATGTTAACGGCTGACGAGATTTTCATAATATCAAGCGTTGTAAAATCAGCATCAAAATCAGTAAGAGAGTCGTTGCCACGATAGGAGGTAATAGACGATAGTTCAAAAGAGCCGAAGTCATGATTGACATGAAGCGATATCCCAAAGTCCTTTATTTTATTTTTGGGGTCTTTATCATAGTACGTTATAAGCCTATGGGGGTTATTTGCGTCAGCTATTTGCCCTCCAAGGGCTCTAACGATATTTGCCGTGCCTTCATTTTGGTAATTGGTGACTGTGCAGCAAACTTCATGGATAGTGGAATAGTCAGCGATCATACGTATACTCGTAGTGTCACTAGGCGTGAAAAGCAGTTGCCCCCGTATGTTCCAGCGATTGCGATCATTGACTTTTTCCCGGCCATTTAAAGCGGCGTCTGAATAGCCATCACGTATATTAACACCACCGCCAATACTAGCGGCTACCGTTTCTGATAGGCCTCCCGCAAAATATGCTCGGCCCGTCACGTTATTATAGTTTCCGTAGCCGGCCTCAACGTAGCCTTCATTCTCAAAAGTGGGCTTGGCCGAAACGATGTTAATCACGCCTGCGGATGCATTTTTACCGAAAAGTGTGCTTTGCGGACCACGGAGTACCTCAATACGTGTAAGTTTTGGTAAATCGCCAATGCGCGCCATTGTGCGCGAACGGTAAACACCATCAATGAACATACCAACGGACGATTCAATCCCTGGATTGTTGGCGCCGTTACCAAAACCACGAATGATGAAATTAGTATTTGATGATGTTTGCAATTGGTTGACACGTAGTGAAGGTACAACAGATTGCAAATCTTTCATGTCAAAAATTCTAGTTTGTTCAATCGTTTTTTGACTGGTCACTGACACTGACACCGGCGTGTCTAGCAAGGTCGTTCGGCGCTTGGTCGCTGTCACTGTAATTTCTTCTAGTACAAAACCACCACCATCTTTCGCTATTGCTAGATCAGTCAAAGCGAGCGTCGCTGTTATCGCCATCGCTGAAGTCGCAGCTAAATAATTGTTGTATTTTCTCATTGTACTCCCTTTGTATCGCTGATTATGAACATTCCTCATGCTGTATTGAGTGATGTGATTTAGTTCCGGTTCATTCTTGTTTATGGATTATTTTTGCAAAATAGTTTGGGCCTTCTTTTTAAATTCTTCGGCTAATGCCTCGTCTTTCAGCAGATTCTCAATCGGAAATGGTACATCAATGCCCTTTGACATACCGTGCTGATTTTTCATATTATCTTGCCAACGGTTCAGGTGTTCTAAGCCATCCACAGAAACTCCGGACCACTTATGAGTGCGAACCCAACACCAATTCGCTATATCCGCTATAGAATAATCCCTCGCCAGCCACTCGCGATCTTTCAGGTGAGTATCGAGGACTTCATATAGACGGCGGCTTTCATTTTGAAACCTGTCAATGGCGGGCTGAATAGTCACCGGAAAATAGCGATAAAAAACATTGGCCTGTCCCATCATGGGGCCGATGCCGCCCATTTGAAACATAAGCCACTGTATCACTTCAGAGCGCCCTTTTGCGTCAGTGGGTAATAGTTTTCCTGCCTTTTCTGCCAGATAAACCATGATGGCTCCAGATTCAAAGATGGCAAAATCATCTGCGTCGTGATCAACAATAGCTGGAATGCGACCATTGGGATTAATGTTAAGAAAGTAGGGTTTATTTTGTTCGCCTTTCATGAGGTTGACAATGCTCACCTGATAGTCAAATCCCAAGGCTTCCAAAGTGCAGGAGGCTTTGTGGCCATTCGGCGTTGGGGCAGTGTATAACGTAATCATTTCTTAGATCCCTGTAATCATTTCTATTTTTTCTAGACACGAAGTAAACAATATGACATAAACAATGTCAATACATTTCAGACGCTGGAGTGTTTTGAGAAAGTAGATGGGTCAAAACGTGAAAAAAATATTTTTTGGGTTGGTCGTAGCTGTTGTTGTGGTAGGATTTGTTGGCTGGTCTAATAAGATAGAGATTATGTTGGCTTTGGTGAAGTTTAAGACACAAAGGGAATATAACGTCGCTTCAAATAGGGAAATCCGATGGCAGACGGGACCGTCCTTGCCAGATGGTGATAAGCTAGAACAAGCTCCTAATATCATCTTCATTGTTCTGGACGACGTTGGCATTAATGACATTTCCACCTTTGGGAGCGGTATTGCAAGAGGTAGACAGAAAACACCTAATATTGATGCATTAGCAGCAGAAGGTATGATTTTTAATCAGGCATATGCAGGCAATGCCACCTGTGCCCCTTCGCGCGGTATGATGATGACAGGGCGCTATCCAACACGCACAGGGTTTGAGTTCACACCCTTCCCGGGCGGGCAACGCCTGCTCACCACTATTTTTAATAGTCTTGATAGTGGATTACCCCCTGCCGTGATCAATGAAGCCGCTGAGGATGTTGCGCTGCCTTTTGAAGAACAAGGCTTGCCGTCTAGTGAAGTGACCATCGCTGAAATACTTAAAGGTAAGGGTTATCATACGGTTCATATTGGCAAGTGGCATATGGGCAGGGGAAAAGGCATGGCGCCAAATGATCAGGGCTTTGATGAAAGCTTGTTGATGCACAGCGGGCTATACCTGCCGGAAGACGATCCCGGTGTGGTGAATGCCAAGCTTGATTTTGACCCGATCGACACGTTTTTATGGGCTCGTCTTCGTTATTCGGCGTCATTTAATGATGCCAGCAATGATCACGCTTTTGAGCCTAGGGGATACCTGACCGATTATTGGACGGAGGAGAGCGTCAAAGTTATCAAGGCCAATAAAAACCGTCCTTTCTTTTTGTATCTTGCTCACTGGGGCATGCATACGCCGCTTCAGGCTACCCGGGAAGATTTCGAGGCTGTCGGGGATATCAAGCCCCACCGTCTGAGGGTTTATGCGGCGATGATGCGTGCGCTGGATCGTAGTATAGGAAGGATTGAAGAAACATTGAAGGCTGAAGGACTTGAAGACAATACAATGATTATTCTAACCAATGATAATGGCGCGCCGGGCTATATCGGAATTCCGGAGGTGAATAAACCTTATCGCGGGTGGAAGTTAACCTTCTTCGAAGGAGGTCTCCGGGTACCTATGTTCGTGAAATGGCCGGCGAAAATTGCGGCAGGTAGTCAGGTTAATGAGCCAGTTTCCCACATTGATCTTTTGCCAACGATGGCCGCTGCCGCAGGTGCGGTCATCCCTGATGGTCTTGAAATTGATGGTGTGAACCTGTTGCCTCTCGCACGCGGTGAAGCTAAATTACCCGATCGCCCTCTCTTTTGGCAAAGCAGTTATTACCGCAGTGTCAGATATAAGGGCTGGAAATTGCAAGTATCTGATAAACCTGAAAAAAATTGGCTTTATGATCTTTCCAACGATCCAACTGAACGGATGAATCTGGCCCAAGAGAATTCAGAAAAATTAGCGGAGTTGCAGAACTTGATAAAGGTCCATGCCGCGTCTGGTCGACGACCGCTTTATCCTTCTACACTTCAGGCCCCTGTTATGATCGACAAGGCTCTCGATCAGCGGTTTGAAGAGGGCGATGAATATATTTATTGGCCTAATTAGCCGACCTATGGAGAAAATATGAGTAAGAAAACCAAAATAATAAGTGCTGTTTTTGTCGCCTTATTTGTTGTTATTCTGATGGCCTTACCGACCATTTTACATAGTCTGGGCCTTCATCCTGATTATACCGGTGACAAAGTAATGTTGCCAGGAAAACATGCCCTTATTATTACCACGAGCCACAGTATTTTGGCCCCTGTCGGGGATACTGCTGGCACGGCAACGGGGGTTTTTTCTTCTGAAATGACGCACCCTTATTATACTTTTCTTGACGGCGGTATGGATGTGGATATTGCCAGCATTAACGGTGGAGAGATCCCGATCGATCCCAAAAGCCTTTATTATATGATAAAGTCTCCAGAAGACGAACGTTTTCTGAAAGATGACATTTTTCTGGCTAAGGTGGAAAATTCTTTGAAAATCGATGATGTGGATTTTACAGCCTATGACATCATCTTTTTGGCAGGTGGTTGGGGTGCGGCCTACGACCTGGGGCAATCTGAGGTGTTAGGACAGAAAATAAGTGACGCCTATTATACAGATAAAACTGTGATCGGCGGTATCTGTCATGGAGTTTTAGGACTTATTAACGCCAAAGATCATGAAGGCAATCTCCTTATTAAGGGACGCCGTATGACGGGGGTTACAGACAAACAAATTAAAGAATTAGGCATAGAGGTAACACCCCTTCACCCTGAAACTGAACTGAGAAAATCAGGTGTGGTGTTTGAGAGCAGCACTAAACTGCGGGACTTTTTAGCCACCCATGTCACCATTGATGATGAGAAGCGGTTTGTCACGGGTCAAAATCAAAATTCAGGGCTGACAACAGCGCATGAAATGATGAAACTTATCATGTCTAAAGATAAGGAATGAAACATGAAAATACGCGTGATTAAGGCTATTTTAATTGTGGTTTGGTTGCTGGTATTGACAGCCTTTATTGCTCCGGATCAGGCGATCTCGCTACCTGTATTTAAGGCTGTGGGCGGCTTGCTTGTCATTGTGCATTTCGCAGAAATATTTCTATATAGGAAATTGCATACTCGCCTTAGCGATTATGTGAATACACTTCTGTTTGGCGTGCTGAATATCAAATTGATGCAGCACCGGGATACAGCACAGAATGATGAGAATTAAAGGGGAAAAATTATGATAGCAAAATTTATAAAAATACTGATTATCTTGCCAGCCGTCTTGTTTATCACTATGGGCTTGCGCTGGATTGTAGCGCCCACTGGGATCGCGCGGGAACTTGGACTATCGCTCATGAGCGGCGTGGGATTAAGTTCTCAGATCGGGAATATGGCAGCCTTCTTTTTAACGCTGGGCATTTGTGTTTTAATGGGTGTTGTAACGGAAATCCGTATATGGTTTTACCCGCCTGTGATCTTATTGGCCTTAACAGCCCTTGGCCGTATGCTGGCTTGGCTTTTATATGATGCTGACTTAGCTGGTGCTTTGATTGTCTCAGAGATCCTAATTGCCCTGCTTTGGTATTTCAGTAGTGCTAAGATATGTGATAGGGCGCGGTCATGAAGATAATTCTCATATGGTGCCTTCTGTTCCTCACTTATGTCCCTACAGGGCAAAATGTGCTCGCTGGGGCTGTCCAGAAACGACCAAATGTTGTTTTCATCCTCGCTGATGATTTAGGCTTTTCTGATCTTGCAAGTTATGGAAGTGAAATAAATACACCAAATATCACAGCGCTCGCCAATCAAGGCATTCGTTTTACCAATTATCATACAGCAGCCAATTGTTCGCCCGCACGCGCCATGTTAATGACGGGTGTGGGAAATCATAAGGCTGGTGTCGGAAATATTCTCGAGACAGTTCAAACTGAAGCCCGTGGCCATTCAAGTTATAAAGGAGCTCTTGGCCGCAATGTGGTCACGGTGGCAACCCTATTGTATGATAGTGGTTATCACACCTATATGGCCGGCAAGTGGCATCTTGGTCAAACGCCAGACCTTTTGCCCTTCCGTCGCGGTTTTGAACGCACAGTGACTCTGGGTGATAGCGGGGCTGATAACTGGGAACAAAGGCCATATATGCCCCTTTATATAAAGGCAAATTGGTATGCCGACGGTGAAGAATTCACTTTGCCCGAAGATTTTTACTCTTCCCGCTTTCTTGTAGACAAAATGATTGAATTTATTGGGAGCAACGCTGAAGACGATCAGCCTTTCTTTGCCTATCTTCCCTTTCAGGCCGTTCATATCCCTGTGCAGGCGCCCCAGAAATTTATCGACCACTATATGGGGGTTTATAATAAAGGCTGGGACGACCTTCGGAATGCGCGATTAAAAGGGGCAATTGAAAAAGGCATTGTGCCCGCAGATACTAAAATGGTGCGGATAAACACTACCCAAGACTGGGATGCACAGTCACCGACTGAGAAGCGCTATCAGGCAAAACGTATGGCTGTTTACGCGGCCATGGTTGAAGCGATGGATTATCACATTGGACGCCTGATAGACTACCTGAAGAGCAAAGGTAAATTTGAGAATACGATCTTTATTTTTACGTCAGACAACGGCACACATTCTTCTGGGCGGCACAATCAGCAAGACTTGATAAGCCGATATTTGAATAAACAAATGAACTATTCGACGGACTATGAAACGTTGGGTCTAAAGGGGAGTTATAATGCGCTTAGTAAAAGCTTTGCCAGTGCTTCATCCGCGCCGCTCGCTTATTATAAATTTTATACAGGTGAAGGGGGGATGCGCGTACCAATGATTATTTCCGGCGCAAAGTTACAGGCAAAGAATAAACGATCAAAGGCCTTTTCTTTTGCAACGGACATTACCCCCACAATATTAAGTCTTGCCGGCGTGGAAGCTCCGAAAGGTCGCTATGCAGGCCACCCTATTGAGCCAATGATAGGTCGAAATTTAATGCCGATTGTTACCGGTGCTGCACAAAATATTTATGGGGAGAATGATCCTGTTGCTTATGAACTGGCGGGTCATAAAGCGTTGTTTATGGGGGATCATAAAATTGTTAAAATTCGCCCGCCGATGGGGGACGATATGTGGCACTTGTATAACATTGTACGTGATCCAGGCGAGACGAATGACTTGAGTCCCCAGATGCCCGCACGCTTTCAAAAGATGTTAAATCATTATCAAACATGGGCGGTTGAGAATGGTGTTCTTCCCGTGCCGGATAACTATAATTATATGCGTCAGATCATTTTGAACTCCATGCAGCAAAAAATAGGTAAAGGCTTCCTTATCTTTCTGCTCACGCTCCTTATCATCGCGCCTTTCGTTGTTGCGTGGCGTCTAAAGAGCATGGATCACCGTTAGTATGACTGACCATGTTACGCAGCAAAAAGGCGTTTCGACGAGCACACCATCAGCATTCACACGATATATGACCTCGAAATTTGTCAGTAAAATCGCCCGTGAATCATCCCTGCAGAAGAACCGTAAAAAAGCAGAAGCCAAGCGGAAAAAACAAGACCGCAGACATGTGGTTGAATATTTTCATCAGGCTGATGATGGTTACTCACAATTAGCTGCACAAATGTTGCCGCGACTGGTTGATTGCTATGATATCGATATTATTTGCCATTCAGTGACGGCTTCTTCTGACAATAATGTCCCTGAGCCCGAATTATTGTTAAAGTATGCTTACGATGATGCCTCAAGAATTGCGCCTTATTATGGTCTGGAGGTTCTAAAGGGTTCTGTGCCTGTGGCATTACTAGAACTTCAAAAGCTTTATGGTGATGCCGGTAAGGGGGCATTGTTGAAAGGACTGGAATCAGGGAATAAACGTCGTAAAGAGCTTGGGCATTATTTAGGAGCAATGTTCTATTATGAAGGTGAATGGTATTGGGGGGTGGATCGTCTATATCATCTTGAAAATCGCCTCAAAGAACTAGGGGCGGCCAAAAAGCCTGAAGCACCATCATTGGCGCCGCGCCCCTCTGTTGAAATAGGGGATGTAAAAGATAATGGTAGTCTGACACTTGAGGTATATCTATCACTTCGAAGTCCCTACACCGCTATCGCCTTTAATCGTGTTGTGACGTTGGCAGAAAACACCGGGGTAAAACTGGTGGTGAAACCCGTTTTGCCTATGGTAATGCGTGGTGTTCCTGTGACGCATGAAAAAGGGTTATATATTTTCAAGGACGCTGCCAGAGAGGCGCTTGACGTTGGCGTACCATACGGCAACTTTTATGATCCCATTGGAGACCCGGTTAAACATTGTTATTCTCTTTATCTATGGGCCTCCCAGCAAGGAAAAGGTGTCGCCTTGATCAGCGCGTTTCTGAAAGCCGCTTTTGTAATGGGTATAAACACCAACAATAATCGTGGTATGAAAAAAGTAGTCACGATGGCAGGTCTTGACTGGACGGAAGCGCGACCCCACATTGGGGTGGATGACAGTTGGCAAGACATGCTAGAGGAAAACAAGCTCGCAATGTATGGGTTTGGCCTATGGGGGGTGCCCAGTTTCAGACTGTTAGATAAAAATGGTAAAGAAGTGATAGCTCTTTGGGGGCAGGACAGATTATGGCTGGTTGCCAGAGAAATTAAAAGATTACTTACGTTCCAGTTTTAGGTCAGTGAATAGAGTATACAGGCACTATGTCAGCTGGAAATGGTTAATGCAATTATGAAAGGGCCTTATATGGCTGAAAAGAAAATTAAACAGGTTGGAGATGGACGCCGAGCCAGAAGCGAGCGTAGCCGTGGTGCGATTCTAAAGGCCATGATTGCGTTAATCGAGGAAGGTATTTTAGTGCCTACAGCCCAGTCTGTATCAGATAGAGCTGGCGTTGGTATTCGCACAGTATTCCGACATTTTGATGATATGGAAAGCTTGTTTGCTATCGCTAATGAGCTGATTCTTATTGAGAGCACCCCCACTATAATTGGCGGAAACCGAAAGGGGACACTGGGAAAACGTGTCCACCACGGTATAGACTGTCGTATTCAAGTTTATGAGGAGCGCAAAAATATTTTCTTGTCCGCAAGAAGCCAGCGATGGGAATATAAAATACTGCGCGAGATGTACGCAGGCCTACAAAAAAAATTACGGGAAGATTTTAATCATCTCGTCCCTGAGTTGAGAGAGTTGTCTGCCATCGATAGGGGAGCTTTTGATTCTTTAGTTTCTTTTGAAATGTGGCGAAGATTAAGAGCTATTCAAGGCTTAGATGTTGATACTGCTAAACTGGTAATTATCAAGCTTGTATCCACATTGGTTCCGTTAAATTAGGTCGGCTTCAGACGGGTTAAGATGAGATAGAAACATCCTCTGAAATTAACGGCGTCATGGGATAGACAAAAGCATTTCACGGCCGGCGCCGTCCTTTAGAAGCGCATTTTCTTTTTGCTTTAGCCGCTTTCCCAACAAGAAACCATACGGGGATAGGCTGATCTGTTTTCTTGCCAGAAACAAGTCATAAACTTATAATGACCAAGACTAGGAGATTTTGTTCTGGCGCAATATTAAAGATTAATGCTTGGACGTTCAGCAAGTTGCCTGCGCCAACGTTTTATATTCGGGAAATCATCAGTGATTTTTTTGCCGACAACACGGGCAAAATCCAGAAAGCAGACGATGGTGATATCAGCTACTGAGAACTGACCTGCGGCCACATAATCACGACCTGCAAGACGTTTCTCCAGTTTATCCATAAAGGCATCAATCATTTTCAAGCCCCGTTGAGCCAGTTCTGGAATTTGCTCATAATTCACAGGCCCGGGAAGGGCACGGTCTTTCATTAATGAATTAGTGTTCCTCAAGGCATTTGGTATCGCCTGTCCCAGGTCTTGTTCTGCCGCTGATAACCATGTCGCAATTTCTGCTTTTTCAAGTGACGTTGTGCCCATAAGCGCTGGCTCTGGATATGTAGACTCCGCCCATGCATTGATGCCGGCTACATTAGTAAGAACGGTTCCGTCTTCTAATTTTAGGGCAGGAAGAGTGCAGTCAGGATTGATTTTTCTATATTCATCGCCCATCTGCTCAGCCGCCATCATGTCGGTCTCGACAGCCTGATGTAGGATGCCCTTTTCCGCCAGTAATATGCGTGCGCGACGCGGGCTCGGGGCCATTTTATAATCATAAAAAGTGATGGTCATTTTTACCTCCAAATCTTTTTGCAAAAAAAAGTATAGCATATGAAAAAGTTATGACATAATATATGTCAATATACAATTAAAAACGCCTCTATTGTCCGGCGTAAGCAGAAAATATTTCCCTCAGTGCAGGCGAACAGAAGTTGAGTTGACAGCATTGCCAGGTTAAACGAAACTCCTGTTATCTGATAACCCCTAAGCAAAGATCTATTTATGCGAAGTTTTTTATGGCAGCTTATTCTGATTTTACACGTGACCTTTCCCGTAAGCGCCGCAGAGGGTGACTGTGGGTCATGTCATACTGATATAGTTCAAAAATGGTCCACATCCCACCATGCAAAATCAATGTTACTACCATCTGAAACGTCAATATTAGGTGATTTTTCTGATGTGACTATCGAGCATCATAATCAAAAAGCAACCTTTTCAAAGGGTGATGATTATCTGGTCAAAATGACCGACAAAGGTGGGAAAACAGTGTCCTACAAGATTGCATATACATTTGGCTATACACCTTTGCAACAATATCTGGTAAAAGCAGATAGTGGTAAATTTCAGGTTCTGCCCTTCGCGTGGGACGCCCGAGATAAAAAGGCGGGTGGACAGCGTTGGTTTCATGTTTATCCCAAAGAATCTCTACCCACAGGCGACCGACTCCACTGGCAGCAACCCCTACAAAATTGGAATGGGATGTGCGCCGATTGTCACTCAACAGGTTTGAAACGTAATTACGATGTCACTCATGACCTGTTCAAGACCACATTTTCCAGTATGAATGTATCCTGTGGCAGCTGTCATGCAGCCAGTGCCAAGCATGCGTCCTTTCAACGTAAAAACAGTAAATTTTCTACGGACTGGAAAGATGAATTATCCTCTTACGGGAAGGATTTGAATGGATTTAAGTTTAAAGAGGGAACCCCTACGGCGACTTGGTCAGGAGATAAAATCAGGCAGCGGCCCGAGATGCAAGTATGTGCGGCCTGTCATAGCCTTCGTAGCCCGCTCACTGATGGTATTGATCCTGCCAGCAAGTTTCTCGATCAGTTTTCGCCCGCGCTGCTCGAAGACACGCTTTATTTTCCAGATGGTCAGATTAAGGGAGAAGTTTATGTCTGGGGATCTTTCCTGCAAAGCAAGATGTATAAGGCAGGCGTCAGTTGTTTTGACTGCCATGACAGCCATAGCTTGAAACTAAAGGCAAAGGGTAATAACCTCTGCACTCGGTGCCACAGCGCCCCTGTGTTTGATACAAGAAAACATCATAAACACCCTGAGCAATCAAAGGGTGCTATGTGCGTATTTTGCCATATGCCAGAGCGTACTTATATGGTCGTGGATCCGCGCCGTGATCACAGTTTTAAAGTCCCTCGACCGGATATCAGTTCACAAACAGCCAGTCCAAACGCCTGCACAGGCTGCCACAGAGACCAAAATAATGCCTGGGCAATGAAGGCCTTAAAGACCTGGTTTCCAGATAGTCAGCAAACTGGTCGGGGCGCGATGACATTTCAGCAGGCACAGCGGGGGAATCCTAAAGCCCGTAGAGCCCTGAAGAAATTTATAGAAGATGACAATAAGTCAGCTATCAAACGTGCTTCTGCGTTGGCGCTTATTCCACGTATCGTAACGCCAGAACTCATTAATTTGGCAAAATTCTATCTAAATGATCCGTCTCCGCTCATGCGCATTGGAGCGATACGTGCGCTGTCTGCATTACCCATGATTACGCGTTACAGGCTTTTAAAACCGTTGCTGAATGATCCCGTAAAAGCCGTTCGCGTTGACGCGGCAAGAGTATTGCTGGATAGCCCTGAGGCCCAACTGCATACGCAGGCATTTGCAGAATTACTGCAGGCCGATAAGATATCAGCATGGCGCGGGGAGGGGCGATTGAATTTGGGCCTAAATTATAGTTCTCATGGTGACTATGCCGCCGCTGAGCAGCAGTACCGTCAGTCTCTCAATCAAGACCCTTCTTTCACCCCAGCCTTAATTAACCTAACAGAGTTACTGCGTCAGACAGGGCGAGAGAATGAAGCTTTGATGCTTCTTGAAAAGGCTGCGGCAAAAGAGGGTAATGTTGATCCTATGGTATATCATGCTCTCGGACTGGCCCAGATCAGGCAGGGGAAAACGAAAGAGGCTGTCTTGTCACTAGAAAAAGCGAAGAACGCAGATAGACGTAATCCGCGCTATGCTTATGTCTATTTGGTCGCTTTAAACAGTATGGGGCAAACCGATAAGGCCTATAGAGAGTTGAAGAATTCGGTGCGGCGTCACCGCTATGACGCTAACCTTTTACGGTTTGCCCTTTCACTCTCCATGAAACGCGCAGACTATGCTTATGCTAAAAATATAGTTAGCCGATTGTTAGAACAAAATTCAAATGATATTCACTTAAAACAACTTAGAGAGCATCTTCCTTAGAAGGTAATTAACGATATTTTCTTTTGGAAGCCTATCCTATTCACTGGGTAATGGATCAAATAGAACCTGAATATAAAATCATTCTTGGGTAATAATGACAATGCGGTCATGACACAGGTGATGACCTGCCCCCGAGCCTATCCTATTCACTGTGTAAGCGACCATGATATACTCCACGAAAGGGAGAACATATTATGGCTATCAAGCAAGAGATTATTGACGAACTATTGAAAGACTACAAGAACCCTGAAGATCTTTT